>Ga0114960_10002562_pt1 | contig 14097 bp, 3 predicted proteins | sample C_130625_MF_Meta_FD_92637 | JGI IMG/M metagenome (GOLD analysis project Ga0114960, IMG submission 92637) | Freshwater microbial communities from Lake Croche, Canada to study carbon cycling - C_130625_MF_MetaG | ecosystem: Environmental > Aquatic > Freshwater > Lake | place: Lake Croche, Canada... | reverse complement strand
TGGATGACTGAGGACCAGTGTGCCGTCAGAACTGATAGTGAGGTTAGCACTACCGTTGGCTATGAGATCAGTAACACCGCCGCCGCCCACTAGCGCATTGCTGCCGTCGCTGTAGTTAATAGTACCGCCTGTGGGCAGGGTTAGATTGCCGTCTGTGCCAAAGGCCCAGACATTGCCGTTGACCTCTAGCGTGGCCGCAGACGTAATGGCAATGTATGCTGTGTTCACGAACGCTGTGTCGCTGGTGCTGGCCAGTGCCAACAACCTAGTAGTAGAGTCCAGCGTCAGAGGCTCAGTTGGCGTGACGAAGCTGTTGCTGATGCTGCTGTTGATGCTGTCGCTGCCGAGGTTCAGCTTGACGTTGGTGATCAAGCCGTTGAAGTAAGGCGGGCTGAGATAAGGGTTGCAACCGATGTATTGGAAGCTGTAGCCTAGGTCAAAGCTGTTGCCAATCGCACTGTTTGCCGTGCCGTTCAACCACACGTTGTACCGCTGGCTACCGTCACAGGCTATGGTCACGAAGTACCAAGTGTCCAGGCTGATGGTGCTGATGCTCCACTGCAGATTGGTGCCTTGGTTGTCGCTCAGCTGTATGTGGCTGAGATCAGTGAACGTCACTGTGAGGCCCTGGTTGCTGCCTGCCGGTGAAAATATTGCTATGCCGCTGGGATCAACCTGCGCACGCATCCAGAACTGCAGGGTCCATGGTCCCACCAATTGGGCGTTGCCACAGCTCACTACCTGATTGGCACCGTCGAAGCTCCAGCTGCCGCCAGCATCAGGATCAAAGGGATTGAGCGGTGACCAGGTGGTGATGTTGGGAGATATGCCAAATCCGTTCTGTATCACGTTGACGTTGGCGCCGGTCAGTGTAGTGTTGACCCCGTTGCCAGCCAGCTCAAGGTTACCGTGGTTGGTGAAGTGCCAGGATGGATCCCAGGTGTCCCGGCTGGGGCTGATGTAAATGTTGTTGAGATCCAACTCGATGAGCGACGTCAGAGCGGATGTGCCAGCCTGGGTGGTGCCCACGCCGACGCTCATGTTGCCCTCGCTGCCTATGGTTGGCCAGCCTGCACCATCGCCTTGCGCACCGTTGGTGGTTATCTGTATGGTGTTGATGAGGCCTTCTGGACCATCGATGCCAATGTTGATGTTGCCAGTGAAGTTGGTGTCAGCTGCTGACACGGTGAGCACACTGTCTTCGCTGGCACTGAGGTTGGCCAGGCCTGGCCACTCTATGCTGCTGGTGGTAGCTCGCACTGATACCACGGTAATCTCGCCGGTGCCGGTGCTGCCCTGTTGGTCAATCATCAGCTGATCACCTGGAGCATAGCCCTGTCCTGGTTGGTTGATGGCCACGCTGCTTATGCTGAAGCCATCTGCCACGATGTCCACGGTCATGCCGGCTCCCCCGCCACTGTCTGTGACGGTTGGCACGTTGGTGGCCGTGGTGTAACCCACAGTAGGTCCGCCATTGAGGCTGATCTCAGTGGGTATGCCTGCCATGTTTGCTGGCAGGTACAGCTGTCCACCAGGACTCAGTGTCCACGACACAGTGCTGCTGGTCAGCTTGATAGCTCCCAGTGACTGCAGGGTGCTGGGATAGTCTGGAGGTTGGCTGACATTGACGTTGGCAGTCCACCCTGCTGGATCCGGATTGGTCACGTCTGTGAGCAGAAGAGTCAGCACGTAATCCACGAAGCCTGTGACTGTGCTGTCAAACACAAAGCTGTCAAGGCTGTCATAGCCAGGGTTGACCAGCTCTGGGAAGGGATTGTTCAGCATCAATATCACTTGACCATCCTGCGTGTACACAAACTCTCCCTGGAAGAACCAAGGGTCGCCTGTCAGTATCAACTGGCTCTTGCCTTGTCTTGGCACGAAGTTGTCTGATCCCAACGTCAGCGTCATCAAGCTGCTTGTGGGCGATGGAGCCAGCAATGCACTATTGGTCTGGAACACCCAGTCGGCGCTGCCTGCCTGTATGATCACGTTGCCGCCACTGGCAGTGGCTATGGTGTTGCCAGCAAATACCACGTTACCAGTGCTGCCGGGGTTACCTGCCACGCTCCATATGGTACCGGACCACACGTAGGTAACGCCGTTGCCCCCTACGTATGTGTTGCCTATCTCCTGTGGCTGTGGTGGGAAGTTTAACGCGGTCATGTGGCTGTCCTCTAGAGCAATCTGCAACAGTATTTACCGCAACCACATTATATCACTTGCTTGGTATGCTGTGAGAGCAATGCTTTGATCTGATCAGCCAGTCCAGGTGCTGTTATAGCAGCATGTGGATCTTGTGCCCATGCAAAACAATCCAGATCCATCCAGAGATCGTCTACTGCACACCATGCAGTAACAGCCTTGTGTGATAGCCATTGCTCGATCTCAGCAGTGCGCCGCAGTGCATAATGTTCAAAGTCGCCATTTACGTCAGATGTGACATCTATAGGACGAGTGATAACACCTTGTGTTGCATAGAAATCACCAATATCTAATAGATTTTTGCTGTGTTTCCAATCACTTGTGACCACTATATCAGCAAGCGTAGTCGCAAGTATGTCATTGAGTATTGCCACGCATGAGGGATCAAAAGGTTCCCATGGTAGCCTACCTTGTAGTTCTTCACTGGTAGGCAAGCTGGTCCGGGTTCGTATTGTGCCGGGACTGGCCCGGCACATCACACCATAGTGATCCAGTAAGATTACTTTCACGCTGCGGCTGATTGGTCACTGTCTAACTGTGCAATATCCAAACGTTCCAGTCTGGCAACATACCAACGCATGTCGTCCGCGCTGTATGTTTGTTCACACAATCTCAGTCCTGCTATCCAACGAGCATCTATGCCTGCAAACTCGCTGGCATCGCGCAGTGTGCGACCTGTTTTGTTGAATTGCATGTCTACTATTGGATAGGCGTTGTTGAGTCGGCAGCTGGTCAATATGCTGTCGCTGAACAGGTTGATGTGACGGTCAGTGATAACATTGTAGTATTCCACACGACCAAACACCTGCTCCTTGTTGACCAGCATGACCTCGTGGCCTTGCTCATTGAATGTCAGTGTACCCAACGGTGTGTTATCTGTCATTGGATAGGTAAACGCACCCCATTGCTTGTTGAATATGCGATGCTGGTCAAACGTGCGCAGCACAGTGCCATCGCTGAATGTGAGCCTATTGTGTGCTCCGCCTGTTTCGCCTTGCTTGATCCACAGAGGTTTGGCAGTGGTGAATTTACCCTGGTCAAAGTCCCAGGCCAGTAACGTGTCACTGTAAGTGATGTGCTCTATGGCCTTCTTGGTGCCATCAGCCAGGGTTATCATAGTTCCAGCTATGAGGCATATACCGCTGGTAGCCAGGTATAATGCGCTCCATGTTGTTCCCAACTGTGAAGTCACAAATGCACTGACATAATAGGTCTGGTTGGGACTAAACGCCCCATTGATATATATGTTCTGTGCCCCCGTGGTTGCAGTACCTTCCCCTATCAATCCAACTCCGCCGCTGCCTGAGCCCAGTGCTGTGATCATGAATCCCACCGTGCTGATGGTCACATTGCTGCTAACAACGCTGGCATCAACAGTGACTTTCAGCTGCCCGCCAGTGCCATTGCCTCCAGATGGTGCGCTAGCAACCACTGACTGTGCCAATGATGCATAGTTTACAGCACTAGCAGGACCAGTCGGGCCTGTTTCACCAGTTGGACCTGTGTCGCCTGTTGGACCAGTTGGTCCTGTTTCGCCTGTTGGACCTGTCGGTCCTGTTACTTCTGGACCAGTTGGACCTGTGTCGCCTGTTGGACCAGTTGGTCCTGTTTCGCCTGTTGGACCAGTTGGGCCCGTATTGCCCCCGCCCACTAGCGCATTGCTGCCGTCACTGTAGTTTATAGTACCACCTGTGGGCAGCGTGAGGTTGCCATCGCCGGTGAACATCCACGATCCCACAGGGCTGGCAATCTCCACAAAGGTGTTGGCATTGTTGATGTCTATCAGCACATCGCCTTCTGCGTTGGGCGTGAAGTTTATAGCATCTGCATAGGTCTCTATGCCAACACCAGATGTCACTGCCAGCTGGCTGTTGCCGCTGTAGATGCCCACGCCTCCCACTCCAGTGCTGCGCAGATAGATGATCTCGCTGGTCTGTATGGTAAGGTTGTTGTTGCTGAGCACGCTGCCACCGTCTGGCAGTGTCAAGTTGCCTGCGTTGTCAAAGATCCAGTTGTATTCGCTGATGCCGCTGTTGGTGGCTATCTGTACCACTTGGTCAGTGAAGCTGCTCTGATAACCGCCTATGTTGATGCCGCCATCGTCCGTGTAGATCACGCCACCGCCTGGTATGGTAAGGCTGCCATCGCTGCCAAACTGCCACTGATAGCTGTTGTTGACTATGTTTCCGCTGCCTGGAAGAGTGAAATTGCCAGTGGAATCAAAAGTCCACGTATATTCCGTGCCTACGTCAGCACGTATGGTAACGTTGCCATTAATGTTCACTGAAACGTTAGCACCGCTGTCGCGGCCTATGATCACTGTCTCGCTGTTGCCAGCTATGTGTATGTCTGGCCCGGTGGTTAGATAGATGTCTAGGTATGCGTCGCTGGTGTCTGAGTCGGGCTGTAACCTTAGATTGCCACGGCCAACTATGTTACCCAGAGGTGACACGATGAAGTTGCCTGTGTTGTCAAACTGCCACGTGTAAACCGGAAGGCCGATGCCATTGGGGTGGTTTTCAACGTGGAATCCCGCGCTGTCTATATAGACCCAGTTGTAGGCATTGTCTTCGAATCCGCTATAGGTCTGTGTGGTGATCTCTGCGTTGGCCCACATCAGCTGGCTGAATGCCTGTTGGCTGCCGTTGCCTGACCAGCTGTTCACGCTCACGCTGCCATGCTCTGCGCTGTTGATGTCCATGATGGTGGTGTTGTTGTGGCGCTGTTCGCTGATAGCACCACCTGTGTCAAAGTTCAGAGCCAGTATGTTGTTGATGCTGCCCACACCCTGCTGACCGCTGCCACCTATGAGGTCCAGCTCAAACTGGTTGGCACGCACCGTGGCAGCTATGAGGTTACCCCCACTATAGAAGGTCACTGGTGTGGTGGTGATACCCACTGTGCGCGGCGTTGTTGTCAAGCTGGTGGTCACACCTACTGGAGCATAGCTGGCATAGATGTAGGGACCGTAGGTGCCCTGACCTGTGCCATCCAGGGGCAGCTTCACAGCCATGGCACCTTCTGCGCCGTCCAAGGTCTGCCAGCCACCTGCGCCAAAGTGACTATCGCCTATGAGGCCGATGGTGCTGCTGTTGTTGTTCCAGAAATAGTTGCCACCGCCCATGAGTGTGGTAGTATACAGAGCATTGCTCCACATCACGCTGCCGTCAGCGCCGCTCACGCGGCTGAACAGCATGCCTTCTGGGCCGCCCGGATTCCATGGACCCTGAGCCCAGCCTGAGACTATGACGTCACCGTCTGGAGTGAGCACGCCGCCCTCTGAACCACCGTAGACATTGCCTATCTCTGTGATCCATATGCCCTCGCCCGTGGCTGCGTTCAGCTTGCTCAGCCTTGGATGTCCTACGTAATATGTGGTCACGAACAGGCTGTTGGTGCTGTCGTCTACCATAACTGCGCCGTTCCTGCCATCACTGTACAGTGGCAGTATGCTCACGCCCCAGATGGGCGTGCCAAGATCGCTGGGGGTCTTGATCACTATGTCTTCGTAGCTGCTGCCATTGTACCACTGGCCACCGGCGTAGACGTTGCCTGTGGCATCTGTGGTCACTGACTTGAACACTGCGTTGCCTGTGAAGCTGCCGTAGCCTGCGCTGCTTTGGTCTCGTAGGTTGACCAGCCAGGCATTGTCATAGCTGGCAGTTGCGGCCAAACCTGCTATGTAAACGTTGCCCGTGCCCGGCGCGCCAGGACCCACTGTGATGCTGCTGGACACCAGATCAAAGTTGCCGGGACTGAACATGGTCAGTGGATAGGCAGCACTGCCGTCCACTGTGCTGACTAAACTAACAATCGCGCCCTCATGGCCATCACCGTAGTTATAGCCACTGCCCAGCACGATGAGATTGTCTGCGCCGTAGGGCTGTGCCTGTATGATCTTACCAGTCACGCCTTCTGCGCCATCATAGGTGGCCTGCTTCTGCCACAGCACAGCACCGTTTGGATCGTACTTGACCATGTAGGGTATATCACCGTCATAGAAGTCGTCGCCCATGGCATACACGCCGCTGGCATCGCCCATCACATAGCGGAACTCGCTGCTGTGGTTGCTCACGTTGCTCATGCTGCTGATCCAACCTGCGGGAGCAGTGCCACCGATGTTGAGATCGCCTGGCACAGTGGTCTGACCATCCGTGGTCAGTGTGATGGTGCTCTGATAATCAGCAACTGTGCCTATGGTGGTGGTAATGCTGACCACGTTGGCAGCAGGTATGGCCAGCGTGGTGAGGTCCAGTGTGCCTGCTGTGAGATTGCCTTCATTGTAGTGTGGTACTGTATTGCCCGTGCTAAAGCTGTAATTCTGTGGGTAAGTGTTGGCTGACCAAGCTGGTGTGACGTCACTGTAGGTAGCTGATCCAATGGGTCCGTACCACTTGCCAACTAGGCTGCCATCCGTGGGCACCTGCGCCGTGAAGGCCAAGGCAGGGAATGGTCCGCTGATGTAACCAGTGATGCCTATGCGATCCTCGTAGACGCTGCCCACGCGCAGTCCGTTGATGGTTCCAACCACAGTGTCTTCAAATGAGTAGCCAATGGTATGGCTCCACAGCATGGTACCAGTGTCAGCTGACAGCTTGCTGATGAACAGCGCATTGTACTGAGTTGAACCAGCCTGGGTGGTTCCCAGCACATACACATGTCCCGCATGGTCGGGTACCACATCGTAGCCGCTGGTAGCATAGCTGCTGTTCTGGCCGCCATCCAACACTGTCTGCCATATGCTGGTACCGTTGATGTCAATCTTGTACACTGCCGTGCCCACGTTGACATTGCTGACCAACACATAGGCATTGCCCGTGGCATCAGTGCTCACTGCTTCTGCGTTGGTGCTGTCTGATATCTGCTGCTGCCAGTTGATGATGCCGCTGCCACTATCCAACTGTAGCAGATAGCTGCCTATGTCGCTGTTGTATCCGCTCACATAGACGTTGCTGTCCTGTACTGCTATGGCAGTGCCCTGGAAAATGAAGCTGGGATTAGCAGGCCGCAGCGAAGTGGTCCATACCAGTGTGTTGCTGCTGCTGTCGACCTTGGCAGCAAAGCCCTGCCCATTGCCCGTGTCAGTCAACCTACCAGTGAAGTACATGTTAGCCGAGTTGTCTACGGCCAAGTCATAGGCTTCACCCTGAGCTAGACTGATGTAGGTGGGGCTGATGTTGCCTTCGGCGTCCATGGTGCCAGCATAGAACACAGCTGTAACGCTGTCGTTGGCCATGAAGTAGAGATTGTCGTGGCTATCTATGGCTATGCCATCATTGCCGCCGCAGGCAAAGCCGTTGGCATCTGTGTAGCTCTTGCGCCACTGTAGATAGCCCTCAGAGTTGAACTTCAGCGCCAGCGTGCCGTTGCCGTTGGGAGTGTTGACCAAACCATACACATACATGTTGCCCACGCTGTCATAGACCAGGCTCACGCCCGTGTCACTGCTGCCAAACTGTGTGTCCTGGACCACGTTCCACCAGTAGTTCCTGGCACGTAACGCATGTAGCTCCAGGCTAGTGCCAGCTGTGCTGCTGACGTTGCCGCTGCTCAGCCCGTCTACCGTGACTGGTACCTGTGTGCCCTGTATCAAAACGCTCATCGCTGTGTTCCCTTATGTGGCATGGGTGGTCATGAACTCCGTGACCTCGTATGTGAAATAGACCGTGTCTGTGCTGCCCACGGTGGCCGTGACTACCAGCAGGTATTCACCAGGCACGATGTCATAGTCTATGAGCACGCCAAACACCGTGTCTGTGGCACCCTGATTGCTCTTGACCCTGTTGCCCACGCTGTACACCAAGCCGCCCACTGCGTCATAGGCGCAGGTGATGTCGGCCATCTCGAGGCAGGTGCAGGGATCATTGTGCTGTGCTCGCACGGTCATCTTGAACCCACGCACGTCGGCACTGCTGGCATGCCAGATGTACACGCTTTCACTGGGCAGTGCCCAGGCAGGATATAGGCCGCCCACCGTGGTAACCGTGCCGCTGATGCTGATGTTGCCAAACCTGGTGCCTGGGAAGCCAATGCTGCCGTTGGAGTTGATGCTGAGCTCTGTGCCTGCGCTGGCTATGGCAAACGGCGTGTATATCACTGTGTTGGCACTGTTCACAAACACATTGTCGCTGTCTGTGGCGCTGAGCAGCACCTGCGTGCTGAATCCTGCCACAGCTGGTGTGGTTGGCACTTGTATGTTGCCGGTTACACCCGGTCCCCAGGTGCTGTATAGGTTCACATTGTCAATCTTGACGTCAGTGATCACGCCATCAAATGCGGTGCCGTAGTATCCCCCTGCGCATAGGTAGGTGATTGGAACCGTGTAGTCGTTGATGTCTATGCCGTGGTTATAACCAATGACCCCATTCTGCAGATACTCACCGTTGAGCCATGCCGCACAGCGATGCTGATCATCCCTGGTCACCACCAAGTAGTGCCACTGATTTGGGGTTAGCTGGGCAGGGAAACCAAACCCTGTTGCTGTGTTTGCATCGCCGGTGGTTACTATCAGATCTGTGAGATTCTGGCTGATCAGATTGAGGCTACCATTGTCGCCGCCCAGCAGCGTATTGGGGCCAGCTGTATATCTTGAATTGAACCACAAGCTGATGGTGTAAGCGCCCTGCCGTATGGCTGGCATGGGCGGTTCTAGGTTGGTGCGCTGGTTGTATACGCTGTTGATGCTGCCGTTGCTGGTCACAACGTTGCTGAACGGGCTGCTGTTGGTCCAGTTGATGTCGGGGCCACTGGGATTTATGTCATAGGGTGTGAACTGAGTGCTGCCTGGGCTGCTGATTGTGCTTTGGTTGTTGAAGTTGAAGTAGCTGTTTTGATTACGTAGCAGCAGATCCCTGCCGTAATTGTAGGGCTCTACGCTGGCCACACTGAGGTTGCTTGTCACATTCACGCGGCCTTCGCTGCCGGTGCTGGGATTGTCAGGGGTCCCACCGTTTATATAAACACTACCGCCGTCGGTGCTGGCCGTGATGGTCCCAGATGCAGGCACAGTGAATACCCACTCAGCATCTGGCGCCCAGGCTGCTATGGGAGCATCCTGATACCAGCTCGGGCCATTGTAGGGCGTCATGGTCTGCGTACCCGAGCTGTCAGCTAGGAATGCGCCATAGAAGGCATTCATCAGCAGGCTCCAGCTGGCCTGTGTGGGATCGCTGAACGCTGTGGGTATGTCTATGGTGCTGCTGAGGCTGCTGTACAGTGCTGTGCCGTTGGTTATCTGCAGCCCTTGGAACCTGCCCTGGAAGTAGTCTGGTCCACCAGCCACATCGTAACCGATGGTGCGCGTGGCATCAGTGAAGTTGCCGTTGGTTCCCAGCGAGCTCACGCTGGCCACGCCGTTGAGCCACAGAGCTATACCATCGGCGTCGCTGTTCACGGCCAGCCACATCCAGGTGCCAACGCCCATGGTAGGCACGGTAAAGGTGTTGCCACCGCCATTGGCATAGCCCACGGTGATCTCAGTGGGGCTGGCAATGTTGATCCTGAGGCCTAGGTTGGCAAGGCTGCCAATTATGGTGCCCTGTGTGTTGTCATAGAGCTGGATCCATAGGCTCACGGTCCAGGGATTGGCGCCAAAGGTCACGCCAGGGGTCATGCGCATCCACTTGCTGCCGCCAAGTTCTATGCTGCCACCCACATAATCAAATATGTTGAAGTAGAGATCCTGTGTCTGATCGCCCGAAGGTAATATCGGTGCGCTCACGGGCCGGTCAGATAGGCCATACGCAGCCAGATTGGCGCTGTTGATCACGCAGCCCGTGCCTATGTTGCTGATCAGCACGTTGCTGCTGGGACTGATGTCCAGATAGCCCTTGTAATTGTAGAAGTTGGTGTTGACGGGAACCTGGCTGGTGGTGGTCACGTTGCCCGTGAAGTATGGGCTCACGCTGGCGCCAACCACTGGTATCTGCAGCCAAGGATCTTGGAACAGCTGTAGATAGTCACCATTGGGTATGACGTAATAACTGGCATTGTTGAGCTCAGTGGCAGTGAGCAGGTTCTGTATGTAGATCTTGCCACCGTACTGCATGTTGTTATCTGGCACGGTCAGTGTGACCGGAGTGGTCAGGGATATGGCACTGATGGCCGCAGCACTGATGTAGGTCTGACCTCGGCCGCCGTTCAGGTAGATGCTGCCGCCCTCGCCGCCGCTCTGCGTGATGATGTTGCTGCTGCCCCAGCCTGCATAGAAGTTTATCCTGCCACCGTCGCCGCCATCTGCTCCAGCGCCAGCATTGAGGTTGATATCGCCGCCGCCGGAAGCGCCGTAGCCATAAGGAGCCTGAGCAACATAGAAGTCTATGTAACCTTCGGCACCAGAATTTAAGTGAAGACCTTCGCTGCCGTAAATGTAAAGCTGTCTTGTTGGACTGGTTATAAGGGTATTGGGCGGCATGACCAACTGTGGTTGACCTTCGCTGCCAATTGCAAACTGCCATGTCAGTGCGGTGTTGATGATCTCCACGTTGTAGACAGGCACGCCACCTTGGAACGCCGGTGTGTCGCTGTTGTTGCTTATGATCTGCGTGTTGCTGGCATCACTGAATGCAAAGTAAGTGCCGTAGCTGGTACACAACAGCAGTTCAGTGCCGGGTATCACGGTGGGCACGTCAGTGGGAACCGTGATGTTGCCGCTGGTAGCATAGATGTTGCTGCCTATCACGGCCTGCACGCTGCTGAAAGCTGCTTGTGCGTATGATGGACCATACCACAGATAGGCCAGCTCAGTTATTGGACCTTCTTCTTGGTGCGTGAGCACAGCATTGGCTATGGCAGGACCTGCTGGCTGGTTGTCCAACCACATGTTTAAGTTGCCATCGGCGTCTCGACATATGGCCACGTAGTACCACTGGCTAGCGTTCATCGTAACTGGTAGTGCAAAGTAATATGGATCAATTACAAGGTTGTTGCTGTTGTCAAAGTATATGAACGGGCTTTGTGAGTTACCTTGTAGATAGCTAAACACTGGTGTCCACTGTGACACGCTTCTGCGGTATATCCAAAAGCTAAGCGTGAACGCACCTGTGCCGATGGTGATACCAGGGCTCATGCTCACTGATTGAGTACCGGGACTGAACCCATTGAAGTCCATATACGCAGCTTGATTGGTGTCGATCTGCTGATATGCAGGGCTGATGTTTACATTGCTGCCAGGCATCACTGTGCCTAAAGTTGTGTCTGAGAACGTTATGTTGCCAGTGACTGTGGTGATGGTGTTGCTGGTGTTGGCTATGGTGGTGTTACCAAAGGCCAGCGTGTTGCCTTCGGATACGCTCAGAGGCACACCGCCTAGATAGATGGTCTGACCGCTCACGTACAAGCTGCGCCATTGGTTGTCTATGGTTCCCAGATCAATTGTGCTGTTACCACTTGGTACCAGCGCAGTGTCTATGACTATGTTGCCATTGGTGCTGCCTATGACATTGCCAGTGAAGGTTATGTTCCCAGTGTTTACAGCGCCGCCAGCTGGACCTGTGGGACCGGTTGATCCACTGCCTGTTGGACCAGTTCCACCTGTTGGACCAGTAATGCTCGCGCCAGCTGGACCTGTGGGACCGGTTGATCCACTGCCTGTTGGACCAGTTCCACCTGTTGGACCAGTAATGCTCGCGCCAGTAGGACCAGTTGGGCCACCGTTGGGACCTGTTGGACCTTGCGTGCCAGTTGGACCCGTGCTACCATTGGTGCCGCTTGGTCCAGTTGGACCTGCTAGCGCTGGCGCAGCATCTACCCAGACATCTTCATAATACACATAGAGGCGGCCAGTGTCCGTGTTATACCAAAGCGTGTTGGCAGTGGGGCTGCTGGGAGGCGTGGGGCTCTGAGTTACTCCGCCGCCGCTGCCCTGTATGGTAACACCACCTGGCGTGGTGTTGTCGCTGATGCGTACCACATAGTCGTTGCCCACGAACAGGCTTAGGCTGTCTCCAACGTAGGTGTTTGCGTTGCTATCAAGCGTGGTGCTGCGGAATAATCGCATTGACATTGGATCTAGCCCTCTGATCTGATACTGCTCCCATATTTAGCGAGCCGTTCAGATTAGATCTGCGTGACCTGTATGCGGTTAGCGAGGTTGTTGCTAACACCGCCTATGGTTCCACCAGTGGTCATGCTGGCGCTGGGAGCATCCTGGTAGCAGAGTATGTTGAAATACTGACCGGTGGTCATGGTTATCACAGTGCTAGATGCTTGGAATGGGTCAGTGTTGGTGCTCAGTTGGGCCTGATAACCATATCTATTGCTGTAGTCTCCGTCATAGGCTAACCAAGTGTATCTCTGTCCGAGGTTGAAATACTGCCAACCTATCTGCCAAGTGACCAACATGGTAACAGTACCTGGACCTTCGTATACGAAAGATCCAAGGTCATAGGTTATTTGGCTGCTGGTGTTGTAGCTGGTGGGCTGCCCTGGAGCAGTGTCTGGCGTGTCAAACAGCACCACTGTGTTGCTGCTAGTCGACACAGTCTGAGTGCCGTTGTTGTATCTGGCCAAGGTCCGAGGACTGTTGTTGCTGAAGCTTCCGGTTGGTCCGATCTGTCCCTGTGCTCCGGTAGGACCTCTGATGCCCTGCGTGCCTGCTGCGCCCGTGGGTCCAGTCCAGCCCTGCAGACCAGTTGGACCAGTGGTACCCGTGATGCCTGCTGATCCCTGTGCTCCAGTGGGACCAGTCAGTCCTCGCAGTCCAGTTGGTCCGGTTGGGCCCCCGGGAGCGCCAGCTGGACCGGTAGCACCTGTGTTCACGGCAGTGCCAGGCGCACCAGTGGGTCCCTGTGGCCCATTCAAGCCTGTGGGTCCTGTGCTACCAGTGGCTCCCGTGTTAGCAGCTGTACCTGGCGATCCGGTTGGGCCAGTCACTCCTGACGCACCAGTGGGACCGGTGTAGCCTATGGCACCGCTTGGGCCGGTTGGTCCATTGATGCCGCTGATCTGCCAAGCTATGATGCTGACTGGGTCGCCACCTATGGCAGCATCGTTGAGCTGTACCGTGGTACCATTGGTAGCTATGTAATCAGTGGCCTGTAGCAGTATGCCGTTGTAGTACACGTCCACGAAACCGGTTTGGTAAACAGCTGCGAACACTGTTTGTCCAGACACTGCTGTGTAGTCATATCTCTCATAGACGCCCACGGCCATGGGACCTGTGGGACCGGTGCCCAGTGGACCAGTGGCTCCTGTTGGACCTGGTATGGTGCTAGCAGCACCTGTGGGACCAGTACGTCCTGTGGCACCAGTGGCACCTGGTAAACCAGTGTTACCGTTTAGACCTGTGGGACCTGTGGGACCTGTAGCACCAGTCGATCCTCGTTGACCTAGGACACCAGTCGGACCAGTGATACCTCGCAGGCCGGTTGGACCAGTGGGACCTCCAGCTGGGCCCTGTGGACCCGCATCACCCTGTGGACCTGTGGGACCTCCCAGAGGACCTGTGGGACCTGTGGCACCCGTGAGCACTGCTGTGCCTGGTATGCCCTGAGGACCAGTTGGACCTGTGCTGCCTGTGACACCTGTGGCACCTGTGTAACCACTGGGTCCGGTGACTGTGCTGGCAGCGCCAGTAGCACCAGTAGCACCAGTTGGTCCAGATGGTCCTGTGGGACCACTGGCAGGACCAGTTGGACCAGTGACGCCGACGATCGGTAAACCACCAGGCTGCACACCATCGTGGACTCTCACAGCCAAGCTGTTTGGATCTACGGTCAGCTCTCCCTGATAGCCAACATAGACGTTGCCGTCAACGCCGTAGTTCTTGTTGCCAATTATGCGTGTGGTATCCACTGCGGTCCTCGTGCTGTGAGCTGTATTTATGGAATGATTTTTCTCAGTCACCTGCTGAGGGCAGCTGATAAGTATCGCATGCTCCCTTATTGGCGGCAT
>Ga0114960_10002558_pt1 | contig 14110 bp, 14 predicted proteins | sample C_130625_MF_Meta_FD_92637 | JGI IMG/M metagenome (GOLD analysis project Ga0114960, IMG submission 92637) | Freshwater microbial communities from Lake Croche, Canada to study carbon cycling - C_130625_MF_MetaG | ecosystem: Environmental > Aquatic > Freshwater > Lake | place: Lake Croche, Canada... | reverse complement strand
TTTGTTAGAATCTCAATTCGAAGAAGGCTATGAAATTGAACCAACGTATTTCTTACCAATTATACCTGCAGTTTTGCTTAACGGTTCATCTGGTATTGCAGTTGGATTCTCTACTAATATCTTGAACCGAAATGCAATCGATTTGATTGATGCTTCAATGAAATCATTAGAAGGTAAAAAATTCAGCGAACCTCTTCCATGGTGGTCAGCATTCAATGGTATTGTAACTAAAAACGAAGGCGAAACTTCATCTTTTCAAATCCGAGGTAAATTCGAAGTTGTCAATACAACTACAGTTAAAATTACTGAGTTGCCACCATCAATGACATATCAAAAATATGAAGCTCACCTTAATTCTTTACAAGACAAAGGTTATATCCAACAATATGATGATGTAAGTACTAAAAAGGAATTTACAATCAACATTAAATTTCAAAGGGCTGAATTAGCTTCTCGTATTGAGAAAGGTCAATTAGAAGGTTTGTTAAAATTAGTAGAAAATGAAACAGAAAATCTTACATGTTTAGATGAAAATGGTAAGTTGATAATTTTCAAATCTACAACTGAGCTTATTAATTATTTCGTAAAATTCCGTCTATCCTTTTATGATAAACGTAAAGCAAAAATGATAGAAATTCTATTAGAACAACACAAAACGATGTCTAATAGAGCTAAATTCATTAAAATGATTATTGATGGTAAATTAAAAATTAGTAATCGACCAAAAGCTGATATTATCTTGGATATGGAAAAGGCTAAATTCGAAACGAAAGATGATGCTTTTGATTATCTACTTAATATGTCTATCTACTCAATGACGAAAGAACGTTATGATGAGCTGCTAAAACAAATAGGCGAAAACGAAATTGAATTAAAACGAATCGAAGCTATTTTACCTAAAGATATGTATCGAGAAGATTTAAAAGAATTAAGAAAAAAACTAGCTAAATAAACTATTCACTTAATCAAAAGGTCCACTAGATTTATTCTAGTGGACCTTTTGTCGTTTGACATAGTATCTTATGTTTCCTGATACCGTTCCTTAGGTGTCACATATATCATCAACTTTATTGATAAAATATTATTTGATTTTTATATTATTTTATTATCTTTCTTAGATATATAATAGAAAATCAAGTACTAATGAGTAAAGAGAACAAAGGCGAAAAGATCCAAGTTCTTCTCTCTAGCACCGACAATCATAAGCTAAAAAATATCATATTGAATTATTCCATGGTGAATGATAGACTTATGACATCTTCTGCTTATGTTCGAGAGCTAATACTCAATCACATTAAAGAGTATGAGGGTGAACAATGTTCCTTTGTTGATTCAAAAATAAAGGATATAATTAAACAAACAAATTTCCAAAAAACAACATAATATGGACACAAACTTCGAAGAAGCTGCTGAAAGAGATTTACAACAAAGAGAATTTCAAGCTGAGGAAACTCAAAAATCAGAAACTATAACATTAGACGTTAAGCCTACATCTTTAGGAAAAGCAAAAGGTTATGAAAATGACAGAAGTGATGAACCTGCATTACTACCAGGTTATCATGAAATATGGGCTGAGAATTTTCCATCTAAAGGATTGTTCTATCCAGAAAACACAAGATTTTTTATTCGTGCTGCAGAAGTAAAAGAAATTAGACATTTCTCTACTATCAACGAGCAAGATCCATTTTCTATTGATGAAGCATTAAACGAGATTTTAAAATCTTGTATGATGACTAGACAACCAGGTAAACAATCATCTTTTAAAGACTTAAAGGAAGAAGATAGAATTTATCTTATTTTAGCTATTAGAGAATTAACTTTCCCTAATGGAGAAAATCAACTTATTGTAAAATCTACATGTAACGAATGCAATCATGATAATGAAATTAAAATCAAAAATGAAGTTTTTGAAGTTAATGACATTGACGAAAAATTAATGAAGTACTATGATTACGATTCTAGAACTTTTCATGTAACAACTAAGTCTAGTGGAACTATAAAAATTACTCCTCCTTCTATTGGAGTTATGATGGAAGTAACGAAATATATACAAAAGAGACAACAAGAAGGTAAAAAGATTGACCAATCATTTATTAAGATTTTGCCTTATTTGTCACAAGAGTGGAGAGGGTTTAATGATTCTGCTATTAATAACTTAGAAATTGAAGTTATGTCATGGAACACTACTAAATATCAAACGATGTACTCATTGACTGATATGTGTAAAGTTGGAGTAAAAGAAAAATTTAATACAATCTGTGAAAAGTGTCAAACGGAGGTGACAACCCCGATCAGTTTTCCCGGAGGCATCAAAGGTCTTTTCGTTGTTTCAGATATCTCTGGAGAACTTCTTTAAGACTAAGACTTATCTTCTATATCATCTTAGATTACAGCCATCAGAGGTTGAAAAATTACCGTTCTACGAATACGAATATATCGTTCAAAACTTGATAGATATATTAAAAGAGAAACAAGAAGCCGAAGAAAATCAACACAAATCTCATTCAGATGTATCAGCGAGTTCATTGATGAGAGATGCAGGAAAGAGTATGCCTAAAATGCCTAGCATGGGTTCATATTCTCCTACTAATTTTCCGGGAATACCTTCTTCTCTAAAATTATAAAAGTAAATGGCTGTTAGACAACAGGATGTTAGTGGAGCTATGATGTCCATCCTTAAAAAGATGGATATGATGGTAGAGTCTACACAACAAACATATGAGGAATCTCTTATAGTTCTTAGCTCGGTAGAGGCTGTCATGAAAAATGATGTCGCTTCCGAGCTAAAGAAGCAGACGTCGATTTTAATGTCGATTGAAACTAAAATAGGTCAAGCTCAACTTAACGAAACTGTAGGAGGAGATCCTGCAAGATTTAGAGACTTATTAGGTGGTCTATCAGTAGGATTAGACAAAATAATATTAGCTACTCAAAAATTAGACGAGAAAGCAGGAGAGAAATTAAATAATTTCTTTACTAAATTAACTGAAACTCTCGGAAATTTTTCTAAAGAATTTAACGAACAAAACGCAAAATCACTAACTTCTATCATTGAAACGATAGGAGCTGGAGTTTTGCGTTTTGGTGCAATATTAACATTATATTCGATAATCGCTCCTTTTGCAATGATAGGTGCAACATTATTTGGTCTTACTATTAGGCTATTAATGAAAACTACTGGTGAAATAAATCCAAATTTAGGAACATCATTGATGCCTTTATTAGATGTCGGCTGGAACATTTTATGGTTTGGTGCTGCATTAGCACTTTATTCTATCATATCTCCATTAGCACTTTTAGGAGCTACTATGTTCGGTCTAACTGTTAGATTATTACAAGCAACTGCAGGTACTGTTGATGAAGCTAGTTTAAAAGCAATGGCTTCTGTTAAGGGTCTTGCAGAATCTTCTATATTATTTGGTATAGGAATGGCAGTGTATGCAGTTATTTCTCCTTTAGCACTATTAGGTGCTACTATGTTTGGATTAACTGTTCGTTTATTACAAAAGACTGCTGGTGCAGTTGATGAATCGAGCATAAATGCAATGGTAGCAGTTAAAGGTTTATCTGGATCTGTTATGATGTTTGGTCTTGGAATGGCTCTTTATTCAATTATATCGCCGATTGCAATGGTTGGTGCGGTAATGTTTGGTTTAACCGTTAGATTGTTAATGAAATCTGCTGGAGTTGTTAATCAAGAGTCAATCGACGCAATGAATTCGGTATTAACTATGGCCAAAGGTGCCTTGTTATTCGGTTTTGGGATGGCCTTATATTCTATAATCTCACCAATTGCAATGATTGGTGCTGTAATGTTTGGTTTAACTATTAGATTGTTAATGAAATCTGCTGGTGTTGTAAATCCTCAATCTATAGAAGCAATGAATTCCGTATTAGTGTTAGCCAAAGGTGCCTTGTTATTTGGATTGGCAATGGCCTTATATGCAGTTATTTCTCCATTAGCTTTAGCTGGTGCAGTTATGTTTGGTTTATCTGTTAAATTGCTATTGAAAATTGCTGGTACATCAAATCCTCAATCAATCGAAGCAATGAATTCTGTATTGGTGTTAGCAAAAGGTGCTTTACTTTTTGGTCTTGCAATGGCCTTATATGCAGTCATTTCTCCTTTAGCGATAATTGGTGCTGTAATGTTTGGATTTTCTGTTAAATTGCTATTGAAAATTGCTGGTACTGCTAATCCTCAATCAATTGAGGCAATGAATTCAGTTCTTGTATTAGCAAAAGGTGCTTTATTATTCGGATTGGCAATGGCTTTGTATGCAGTTATTTCACCTTTAGCGATAATTGGTGCTGTAATGTTTGGATTTTCTGTTAGATTATTACTTCTTACTGCTGGTACTGCTAATCCTCAATCTATAGAAGCAATGAATTCAGTACTTACTTTAGCAAAAGGAGTTTTATTATTTGGAATTGCAATGGCTATCTATGTTATACTTTCTCCTTTCGCAATGATAGGAGCTGTTTTGTTTGGTCTTACCGTTAGGCTATTATTAATGACTGCTGGAACTGCCAATCAAGGAGCAGTAGATGCAATGAATTCAGTGCTTAATTTAGCAAAAGGAGTTTTATTATTTGGAATCGCAATGGTTGTGTTTACGATATTAGCTCCTATCGCAATGATTGGTGCTATTTTATTCGGACTTACTATTAGACTTTTATTATTTGCAATGGGAGCTACTAAGAAAGAAGGAGTCGAAGCAATGAACTCAGTACTTACTTTAGCTAAAGGTATTTTATTATTTACATTAGCAATGATTATAGTTGCTTTATTAGCTCCTATAGTTATGATAGGTGTTTTAATTATGACTGGAGCTTTATTTTTACTATCATTCGCATTAAAAGCAATGGGTACTAAAGACGTTAAACGAGGAGTAACCTCACTGGTTATTCTAGGATTTGCAATTATACTTTTTGGATTAGCGATATTAGCATTTAATTTATTAGTAACTGCTCAATCTGCGATATTTACATTATTAGTTGTAGCTGGATTTGCTCTTTTATTATATGGAATTGGAAAATTCGGTAAAGAAATTGAGAAAGGAGCTATTGCTTTAGCGATCATGTCGATTTCTATTATTTTACTAAGTATAGGTCTTATGTTATTTAAGGCTGCTAATCTTACATTAATGGATGCTGTTATATTAGGAGCTATCGTTGTAGGATTAGGACTTGCAATGTCCGAATTTGGTGCTGAAGCTGGTTTGATTATAGAAGGTGCAATAGCTATGACAGCTGCAGCAATACCTTTAATTATTATATCAGTAGCACTTTTAATATTTAAAGCTGCTAAATTCACTGCCGAAGATGGTTTAGTATTAGGTGCTGTAGTTGTAGGATTAGGTCTTGCAATGGCAGCTGCCGGTGTAGGTTCTATTCTTATTGCAGCAGGAGCAATCGCAATGGGATTAGCTGGAATTGCATTAATAGTTTTATCAGTTGGAATTGGAATATTTAAACTTATGGACTTCAAAAAAGAAGATGCAATTGCTGTAAGTAGTGCAATTAGTTCTATTGCAGCATCTATGTCGGCTGCCGGTGTAGGTTCTATTCTTATTGCCTTAGGATCGGTAGCAATGGGATTAGCTGGAGTAGCTTTACTTCCGTTAACTGCATCTCTTGCTATATTTAAAGCTTCTGGATTTACGAAAGCAGATGGAGATAGTTTAGAATATGGTTTAAGTGCAGTAATTAATGGTTTCCTTGGAGGAAGATTTCCAGGTGGAGTTCTTGAAGGTCTTAAATTTGCTGGTCAAGCAGCAGCTAGAGCAGCTTTATTAACAATAACCGTACCAGCAATGATAGGTGCTGGAGTTGCTTTGATTGCTATCGCTAAAGGATTAGCTATATTTAAAAGTACAGGATTTACTACAGAAGATGGAGTTGTGTTAGAATCTACTATTGGTTCTATTGCAAAAGCATTTACTTTAGTTACTGATAAAAAGAGACAAAAAGAATTAGGAATTAATATCGATCCAGTTGATTTAATGGTAGGTATTATGTCACTTAGCATGGCAGGTAATGTACTTTCATCTCTTGCTCAAGGTGTAAAAGCATGGGCAAGTTTAGAAGTAAATGAATATGAAGTTGTTGGAGCTGGTACTGCAAAGGCTAAATTAGTTATAAAATCAAGAAGAAAATTAAATGAAGGAGATTTTACGACTGCAGCAAATGGAATGGCTAAAGTTATTGGAGCTATTGCTGAACCTTTTGCATTAGTAGGTAGATTGGAAAAAGGACAACCTTCAGGAAATCCTATATATGATGCAATATTTGGAGGCGGATTTGTTTCTGCTGGTATTGCTGCTCTTAAACATTCAGGAGACACAATTGTATCTCTTGCTCAAGGTGTAAAAGCTTTTGCAACTATGCAATATACTGAATATGAAGTTGTTAATGCCGGAACTTCTAAAGCGAAATTAGTTCCTAAAGGAGTAACTACCTTAGGAGAAAAGGCAATTGGTGATGCCTCTAAAAATATTGCTATGGTTATTGGAATTGTAGCTGATGCTTTTGCTGAAGTAGGTAGAAATGAAGCTAGTTCTGAAGGAATATTCAGTGGTGGATTTGTATCTAAAGGTGTTAAAGCTTTATCTGGTGTAGGAGAAAATCTTAAGAATATAGTAGACTCAGTATTGATGATGGCTAAGAGAGAAATTCCTACATTTACATTAGTAGATGGAGGTACTTCAAAAGCTAAATTAGTACCAGGAAATCCTAAAAAAATAGAAGACAAAGAGTTAACTAAGGCAGCTACTACGATAATGGATATTCTTAAAGTTATCGCTAATGGATTCTATGATATTGGTAAATCCGAAGATGATTCTTCTTCTTTCTGGGGTAATGGTTATATTACTAAAGGTATTAAAGCTTTATCTGGAGTTGGTGATATCGTTGCAAAAGTTACTGATTCGGTAATAAAAATTGCAACAGGAACTATTACACCTATGGTTGCTTCAGGTAGTGGAACTAATACTAAATTAGTTCCAGGAACTCCAGTTAAAATATCTGATGCTATGTTAAAATCAGCAGCTAGAACGATCAATTCAATTATGATGATTATCGGAATGGGAGTTTATAACGTAGGTTTATTTTATAAGCAACACCAAGAAACTATCGATCAAGCAATAGATGTTTTACCGAACATGTCAAAAGCTATTTCTAAATTATCAGAAGGTGTAACTTCTTTTGCAGAATTAAAAAATATAGACAAATCAGTAGCAAACTTCACATCATTTACAGGAGCAGTATTTAAAGTATTCGATCCTGCAATGAATAAAGGATTGCCTAAGAAATTAGAATACATGGACAAGTTTACTGCAAATATTGTAACAATGGCAGCTCCTAAAAATCAATTAGATAAATTAGCATCGAATTTTGATAAAATTCAAAAATCAATGCAATTATTTAAAAGCCATGTTAATGGTATGGATTTAGTAAAACTTACTACGACTGATTCGATGATGAAATCGTTAGCTATTATGTCTAAATCACCTGAGGTTGTAGGTGAGAAAATTGCAGAATCGATCGAAAAGGCATTTAAAGATTTATTAGATGGTCTTAAGAAAATCAATGAAAGTAGTGCTGGTGCTACTGGTGGAGCTGCACCTGCTGGAGCTGCACCTGCTGCTGGACCTGCAAAACCTGGAGCACCAGCCGGAAAAGCTGCACCGGTCGATCATGCAACATCAAAACCTGGAGCTTCATTAACTGCAAGAGACGTAGAAAACGCTATGGTAGCTGCTTTATCTCAGGTTACAGTTAAAACAACAAATTCAAGATACTAAAAAAAATTATTTTATGGGTACTCGTAGAAAGAAATTGAGCGAAGAGGAAGAACAACAAGTTCTAGAATCTATTATGACTGCACCAAAAAACGGCACACTTACTAAAGTAAAGGTCGAATTAAAGGCAAAAAACCCAAACCAAAAACTATTTGCTTCTTATATAGAAGACAAAGAAATAGTAATTTGTTCAGGTCCTGCTGGAACTGGAAAAACTTATGTTGCTTGCGCTCAAGCACTTAAATTATTTAAGAACGATCAACGATACAAAAAGATTTATATCGTTAAATCTGTTACTACATTAAAAGATGAAGAGATTGGATTCTTAAAAGGAACTCTTGATGAAAAGATGGAACCTTATATTTACTCCTTCATTCATAACTTTGAAAAAATTGTTGGTCGTTCGATAACTAAAAATCTTAGAGATAACGGATCAATCGAAGTGATGCCAATAGCATTCCTTAGAGGTATCAATTTTGATGATTGTATAGTATTAATAGACGAATGTCAAAATATCACTCATGATAACATGCGTACCATTATGACTCGTATAGGTACTAATTGTAAGATGATTTTCCTAGGAGACACTGGACAGATCGATCTTAAGATGAAGAAAAATTCATCACTACCAATGATAATGGAGAAATTTTCTAAAATTGAAGAATTTGGATGTATTGCACTTTCCGATGAAGATATTGTTAGAAATCCTCTAATCAAAAAGATTGAACAAGTTTTCAACGAATTACAATCTTAAGAAACTAATTTATTAATCTCTCATATAATAAACTATGAAGATATTCTTTACTAGCGACTGCTACTTTGGTCGCAAACTTACTGCAGTAGAAAGAGAATTCGAAGATGAAGATGCTATGATGGACACTTACGTACAGAATTGGAATTCTCGTGTGAGTAAAAACGATATCGTCTATCATTTAGGAAATTTCAGTTGGGATCCACTTTCCTGTGAAGCTGCCATGGCTCTTCTTAATGGCAAAATTACCTTCTTAGGTGGACAATATGATTCCCATTTGCCGGAAATGTCTCTAATTAAATTAAAGAGGCATAATGTACTTTATGGTGCAATTGCTGTACTTCCTGAAGAAAATATAGTAATATCACATTGGCCTTTACAAGATTGGCCAGGAAAAGCCGAAGGTGCAATCCATGTACATGGAGGAAGTCTACCTATGGACTTAGATGAAAAAAGATTTAACGCCAATATCCATAATTGGAATGGCTCACCTATAGAATTTGAATTTTTTAAAGAATTAATAGACTCACAAACACCTTAAATTTATGATAGATACCGTAGAAAAAACACAAAACATCTTAGATGGAATTAACATTACTCGTAACATGTTTCCGAAAGGAGTATGGGACTTTGCCGAGAAAGAACAAAAAATAGTTAAGAAATATAAAATCGAAGACGACTTATTTACTTGTCCTATTGAAAAATCCTATCAATTAATAACACCATTCCAATCTTCTAGAACTTTTCACAGAATTCCATTAAACGTTAAATTTGAAGAATTCAAATCTACTCCAGAAGAATTAATTGAACAATTTTTACATGATGAAGATTCGATGATGAATTGGATTGATGATATCGAATGTCCAGATCCTCTATACGAGAAACTTTATAAATTTCAAATAGTTGAAAGAATTTTTATGACATTAGCAGTTGATGAACTTAATACTGAGCATGCTTGGTCGAAACAACAAGTTCAAATATCTAATACGGTAATTATGGAAAGCGAAGAGATTGAATCAAAATTAAAATCCAATCCGATATTTGAGGATATGGTAAAAAGAGCTTCGGAAATTAGAAAGGCAAATATCCTTATTGCACAAGAAACTGAAAGATCGAGAAAGAAAAACATTATAGAGAATAACTATCAAATGTGGAAAGCTCTTAATGAAAAATATAAAGCAGGAGAATTCGAAGAATTTATCACTGAATGAAGATTAACCGGCGAGACTTCTAAGAAGTCTCCATTTTAGGACCGGTATAGTTACGGCTATAAAGAAAACCAGGAATTCGCTACTCCTGGTTTTCGTTGCCTTCAAAAAATTGTTAATAACTTTAGTCAATAAAATTTCTAATTATCACATAAATTTGTTATATTTGTCTTATAACTTAAAACTAAATAAAATGTCAAAATCAGAATCAGAAGTAGGAACCGCATTATTAGCCTTAGTAGGTGGAGTATTTATTATCCTTGCAACAGTCTTTGCAATTGGAGCTTTAGAAGCTTATATCTTATGTGATGTGTCTAGATTGTACAATGTACCATTTATTAAAGAATTAACTTTCTTGCAAACATTCGGTTTAGCTGTATGTGTAGGTATTTTAGTTTCTAGATTGCCACAAAAAACCAAAGAAGATGATTATAGCGGATGGCAAGCAATCGGTCTAAAAACTCTTAATTATTTAATAATCTGGGGTTTTGCCTATTTATTCTTTAACTTATTCGCATAATGAAAAAACACTTATTCTTATTACGAGGATTGCCAGGAACTGGTAAATCTACTCTATCACAATCAATTGGTGGTAAAAACTTTGAAGCAGATTCTTACTTTATGAAAACCGGCAAATATGAATTTGATGCATCTAAATTAGGTGTTGCTCATAAGATTTGTCAAGAATCTTGTAGAGATGCAATGAAAGACAGCGAACCAATTATCACAATATCTAACACTTTAACTACCGAAAGAGAGTTAAATGACTACTACAAATTAGCTAATGAATTTGGCTATACCGTTTTCTCTTTAATTGTAGAAAATCGTCATGGTGGTGTCAATGTTCATAATGTTCCAGAAGAAGCATTAGAAAGAATGGAAGGTCGATTTGTGACTAAGCTAAGATAGTTGTTAATAACTAATCACTAATAAAATTTCTTTTTATAGAAACTTTTATTATATTTGTACTATAAATAAAAACAAAAATAAAGATAAACATGGCGAAAGTAAAAGCAGATTCATTAAAAGACTTAGGATTCAAATTCAAAGCTACTCGTTCCGAGAAAGCATTCAAAGAATTGTACGATAGAATTCGTCCAGGACTTTACAATTACATCTATAGCATTGTAAAAAATACTGATGATGTAGAAAACCTTATTTCTGAGGTGATGACTACTGCGTATAATAAAATCGATACATACGATCCAAAATGGCACATTTCAACATGGATCTATAGAATTGCATACACTCACTCTTGTATGGAATTACGAAATCGAAAAAAGCGTAAGATAACTTTTATGACCGATGTAGAAAACTCAGAAAACAAAAACTTACTTTCTAAAATTGAATTCGATTCTATTGATGGTTATGTTGACGATTTAGTTGCAATCGAAGATAAAAAGGAACACGAAGATAATTTAACTCGTTTACGTACTTTGTTTAGTACATTACCTGAAGATTATCGAGTTGTAATCGAAGAAAAAATCTTCAACGATTTGAAATACGAAGAAATTGCAGAAAAACTTGCAATACCTCTTCATACAGTTAAGAATCGTATTTCTCGTGGAAAACGTATTCTTAAAGAACAATACGAAATGTAATATTTTTGGTAGTCACACTAAGGACTCTTTCATTAATTTGATTGAGTCCTTTTTGCGTCTCTTGCATATAATAGATTATAGAATAGTGTAACGGATATATAAAAGAAAATCAACCCATAATGAAAAAAGATTCACTACCTACATTTAAAAAATTCAGCAAAGAATTTGAACTTAAAAAAGTAGATGAAGCATCTGGGAAAGCTTCTAAGAAATTACAAAAATCTACTGAAGATTATCATGATGCTCAGTTAAAATTACAGCAACTACAAAATGAATTTGTCAAAACAGCAAAAGAAGATCCGAATAAAAGAGAAGAGCTTAAGCAGGCAATTATCGCACAAAATAAAATTGTTAAACAAAAAGAATCAATCTTCGCGAAAGCCCTCGGAGACGAAGATATCGAAGATTTTGAAATATAGTCACAATATGAAATGGTACAACATTTGGCAATGGCCTAAAGACCTTTATGATGATATCCGAGTATGGTTTGTTATTAGAGGTGCATTAAAAGAATCAGAAACTATCGAAAAATTCAAGTCTTTTAAGTATGAATTAAGAGTTGATAAAATTGGTAGAATCTATACAGTAATCAATATACCAGAAGAACTTTGGCCTCTTGAATATCAAGACCAAGCATGGCCTTGGATGTTAGAACAACTTCGAGAATTAGATGAATTGTTAATGACTCTTCGATTAAACGAATTAGTCTATCCTGATGTAAAAAGACTTGATGGTCAACCGGCTTATTTAGTAGTGTTATCTCCTTCTTCTGATTCTGTTTCATTCGGTAAATTTATCGGTTGGTTATTTAGATGTTGTTTAGTTACTGGTGCTTTATTTCTCGTTAATAAATTATGCATCAAATTTGTAGGTCAATCTATTATTAACTACGCAATCTCTTTATTTTCTTGAAAACTATAACCGGTAAAACTGGTGGTAGGTATTATGTAGTAGACGAAAGCACTAAATTATATCTTCCTTCAGTAACAACAATTTTATCGGCTACAGGAGATAAATCTGGATTAGATAATTGGGTTACTCGAGTAGGTCAAGCAGAAGCTGATAGAATTTCTAAATTTTCAGCAAACAGAGGTACTTATATGCATTCTTTGCATGAACATTATCTCAATTCTAGGTTTGTATTTCCTGAAGAAAATCCACTTCAACAGGCATTCATTAAAGCTAGACAGGAATGTCAACATTTGACGCCAGAAGAAATCGAATGTGGTAAAAATCTATTCTTACAATTCCATAACAATTCAGAATTCTATGAACGCATAGAATCTGTGATGTTCCAAGAAATACCACTTTGGTCATTAAAAGGTGGAGGATATGCAGGTAGAATGGATTTATCTATTTGGGGTAAGCCAAAAACTCCTAGAGTAATTGACTTTAAATCAAGCAAGAAACCTAAATTAGAAGAATGGATTGATAGTTACAAAATGCAAACTGCAGGATATTCGGTAGCATTGAAAGAACGACATGGAATATTTCCTGACACTTGTGAAATTTGGATTTCTTGCGAAAGTGGTGAAGTTCAAATGTTTGAAATGAATAGATCAGAAATCAAAAAATATTTTGAAATGTTCTACGATAAAGTAGTTCAATATCATGCAACAATAAAAGACCAAATATAATGTTTTTGAATATCATAACTCCTTGTAGTAGACCTGAGAATCTACATACAATAGCTAAAAGCATCAATATTCCTAGAGAAAATTATCGATGGATCGTAGTTTTTGATGCTGAAGAATTGCCATCATCGGATTTAATTCCAGAAAACTGCGAACCGTATGCACATAAAGATCCGGTTAGTTTCTCAGGTAATGGACAGAGAAATTTTGCTATAGATAAAGTAGAAAATGGATTTGTCTATTTTAATGATGATGATACAATTTTACATAAAGATCTATATGAAACTATAAAAACTATCGAATTTGATTTTATTACCTTTCCTCAAGAATGGCCTAATGGTACATTAAGGCTAAATGCAGATTCTATAGGTGTTAATCATACTGATAGTCATAATTTTGTAGTTTCTTATTCTTTAATATGTGAAACTCGATGGGAGTTAGGTATATATGCAGCCGATGGTATTTTTGCATATGAATGTGCTTCTAAAACTTCTCCATTACGTGTAAATAAAGTACTCTCAACTTATAATACTTTGCGCTAATGGAAAAACAGATAGGTCTTTTGATAATGAGAGATGAGAATGATATTCTCGAAGAATATTTAAACGTAGTCTCTAAATATTACGATCCAATATTAGTATTAGATGGTAGTGATGATGAAATAGGTAGAGAAATATGTTCTAAATTTCCTGAAGTAAAGTATTATGAAAGAGATGAAAATGTTGTACATGGAGTATCAAACGATTCAATTAGAGGATTCCTTTTAGAAAAGGCAAAAGAAATATCATCAGACAAAAAATGGGTTGCAGTACTTCACCCTGATGAATTTCCTGAAGGCAATCCTTTATCTATGCTAGAAAGTATCGATCATTTAGATTTTGATTCAGTTACAATTAGAAATCTTCATTTTTTTCCACATACATCACAAAGAGAAACTTGGATTAATACTACCAATAATTTAGGTTTAATTGAACCTATGTTAGAATATTGTATGATGCCAGGATTTCCTGAACATAGATATTTTAGAATGAAGCCTGAATTCGCATATGATAATAGGCATAGTTTAACAATTCCACCGCAAGCTACAAATAGTATTGGTGTTGATTTTTGTCAT
>Ga0114960_10002557_pt1 | contig 14111 bp, 17 predicted proteins | sample C_130625_MF_Meta_FD_92637 | JGI IMG/M metagenome (GOLD analysis project Ga0114960, IMG submission 92637) | Freshwater microbial communities from Lake Croche, Canada to study carbon cycling - C_130625_MF_MetaG | ecosystem: Environmental > Aquatic > Freshwater > Lake | place: Lake Croche, Canada... | reverse complement strand
CGTGAAATATATGCCATCATTTGAAATACAAATGAATATTTTTCCTGATTTTCATAAAATTTAGATAAAATAGTTTGACCATTTTTATCTTTAATTTCAGCCCATTCATCAACGGGCTCTTGTAAAAAAATAATATTAGAATTATTTTGGATAGATTTTTTTAAAATATCAACAATTGTTGATTTTCCTGAACCAATATTACCTTCAACTGAAATTATTTTAGACATTATTTAGTTATTTAGATATAAATATATTTAAATAAACAATTTAATAATTCATAATAAATAAACTTCAATTTTTAATTTTTATTATTATTTTTTTAAAAATATTTACAATATTTATATTAATTTCATTATTAATAATGATAAATAATTTTACTATATATGGAGAGCGCTGTTCAGGTACAAATTTTTTAGAAAATGCAATTACTGAAAATTTTGATATAAAATTAACTTGGAAATTTGGATTCAAACATTTTTTTGGACATAATAATTTAATAAATTCCGATGATACATTATTTATTGGAATAGTGCGAGATCCATATGATTGGATTAATAGTTTTTATAATGAAAAACATAATTTACCAGATGAAAATAAAAATGATATTAATTCCTTTTTATTTAATGAATTTTATTGTATTAGTACAGATGAAAATCAAATCATTGAAAATATAAAAGATAGAAATTTCAAAAATGATAACAAAAGATATAAAAATATATTTGAATGTAGAAAAGTAAAAAACAATTTTTTAATATATGAAACGCCAAATTTAGTTAAAAATTATATTTTTATAAAATATGAAGATTTAAGAGATAATTATAATAATATATTGGATTATATTTGTAATAAATATTCACTAATTAAAAAATTTAGTTTATATAAAACTATAGAAATTCATAAAAAAGACCAAAACAAAATATTTAAAATAAAAGAAAATAAATTAACAATAGATATAATTAATATAATTTCAGAAAATATTGATTGTGAGCAAGAAAAACTTCTTGGATATGTTAAGAATGGATAATTATATTCCACAAATAAAACATAAAAAATTTTTTCTTTTTTTATTTATTTCAAATTTTTGATTTTCATTTTGACACACCTTAGAAATATTTATTAATTCAGTACTACAATCAATTAAATTATATATTATATCTAATAGATTTTCAACATTATGACTATCAATAAATATTTTATTTATAATATCTTTTACAATAAATTTAAAAATATTTTTACAAATTTCATTATCAATTACATTAATTTTATATAATATTTCACATAAATTTTTATACAAAATAATTATATTTGGGGAATCATCTATTTTAATAATATCACAATGATTATTTTTTTTTATTTCAGTAAAAAATAAATTTAATAATTTAAAATATTCTGGATTTGTAATTAATATTTTTTGTAATATTAATTTATATTCTGATTTTTCAAAACTAAAAATATAATTATCGTTGTTATAATTATTATCTAAATTTTCATTTTCTAAATTATCGTTCTTATTATTTTTTGCTATATTTTTAATGATTTCAATTATTTTTGGGTTTTGTAATGCTAATTCTAAAGTATAAATTGAATCATTATTATTATCTTGAATAAGTTTATTATTATTTTCAGAAATAATATTTTTATTTTGATTATTTATAATTATATTTTGAATATCGTTATTCTCAATTATTTGATTACAAGTCTTTTCAGTAATTTCGGTTTCTGAAGTAACATTTTCAACAATCTTATTTTTATCAGTGGATTCTTCAACAATAGAGATTTCTACATTTGTATCTTCATTATCATCTTTTGTGATTTCAGGAAAAGTCTCTTCTATTACCAAACTTTCTATAATTATCACATCATCGACAGAGCTTTCGTCATTCTCCTCTTCACTAACATCATCTTCAACAACCGCGGAATCAATAAGGGGCTCTTCAACAACCGCCGATTCAGCAAGGGACTCTTCAACAACCGCCGAATCAGCAAGGGGCTCTTCACTAACATCACCTTCAACAAGGGGCTCTTCTACAACAGGCGATTCAGCAAGGGGCTCTTCTACAACATGCGATTCAGCAAGGGGCTCTTCAACAACATGCGATTCAGCAAGGGGCTCCTCAACAAGGGACTCTTCAACAACCGCCGATTCAGCAAGGGACTCTTCAATAACCGCGGAATCAATAAGGGGCTCTTCACTAACATCACCTTCAATAATGGTCTCTTCAACAACAGCGGATTCAGCAAGTGGCTCTTCACTAACATCACCTTCAGCAAGGGGCTCTTCACTAACATCACCTTCAGCAAGTGACTCTTCAACAACAGCGGATTCATAAAGGAGTGATTTTACTTTCTTCTTTTTCTTTTTTTTTAAAATATTTTTTTCAGTATTAATATTTTCAATAGATTCTTCTATTTTATTATTAGATTCTTCAACAGGTAATTCTTCATTATTAATATTTTCAATAGATTCTTCTATTTTATTATTAGATTCTTCAATAGGTAATTCTTCATTATTAATATTTTCAATAGATTCTTCTATTTTATTATTAGATTCTTCAATAGGTAATTCATTATTATTAATAATTTCATTTGAGTCTATTAATGGAATTGATTTAATTTTTTTTTTCTTCTTTTTTAAAACATTATTAGTTTCTAAAATTGGCTCTTCATCATTCTTTGTTTCTGATTTTTTTTTTACCTCTTCTAATATTGGCTCTTCATCATTATTGGTTTCTGATTTTGGCTCTTCATCATTCTTGCTTACTGAATTTTCATCAGATTCAATTATTGTTGTATTATTAGAAATATTTGATTCTTCTGTATTTAAAATTATTTCATTATTTAGGCTATTAATTTCCGCATTTTGATTTAACGCACTAGTTTTCTTTTTCTTTTTTTTTAAAACAACATTTTCGACATTCGAAACTTCTAAATTTTTAATTTCCATTTGCTATTATCCTATTTATAATTGATATTATATTTTATAAAAATATAATAGAATAATTTAAAAATAAAAAAATCAAGCTAATTCTGCAATAATCTCCTTCATTTCATCTATTTCTTTTGTTTGATTTTTAATAATTCTTTTAGCATATTTTTTAATATCTTGATCTTTCGCTTTTCTTAAAAATTCGCTGCTTGCAAGTAATGTCATGGAACTATATTCGATCATTTCTTTTAAATAATCTTTTTCCCTAATACCTATCTGTTTTTTATATAAAACTAATATAACAATAAACGCAGTAATAAAAATAACATAATAGTTTAGGCTAATTGTTAATATCGATATATCATACATCACAATCTGTAAAATACTGATTAAAATTGATAATAGTAATGATAAATAAATTTTCGCAATACTAGTTTGAAAATCATTCAGTCTATAAACCATTATAAAACTCATAATGTAATATTGTATGATAAAGCTTCCGATAAAAGCTATGATAATTGATAAATTTAAATTCATATATATAATAATAAAATTATAAAAAAATTGAAAATTTAAAATTTAATATAATTATTTATATTAAAAACCCTATAATATTGAAATAAAATGAGTCTCAGAGAAGAAAAATGTATAAGGAAAACATATTTAGAATATGAATCTGTAAAGAAAAAAATAAAAATTTTTATAGAAGAAAGTCAAGATGCGTTGGAAAAATCCAAAATAAATGGTATAAATTGGATCTCATTAGAAAAAATACGATATTCGTATAATGAAAGTATAAATTCAATAAATAATCTATTAGAAAGCTATAAATTCAATATTATTATTGAATTAATGAAGCTATATGATAAAATTAATTCATTAAAAAAATTAATATCTGATTTGTATAATATTTTTAAGCCTGATATTGAAAAATATGATTCTTTTTTAGAAAAGAATTTTCATAATGATGAATATAAAATTTTCGTCGGAATGCAATATGAAGAAAATGAATATATTACAGATTTGTATAGAGACATTGAATATTTATTTTAATAGAATTAATTCCCAAAAATTATTTCTATTCAAATCAATATATCATCTATATATATAATGCTGAAAATATTATCCCCAAAACAAGCTGAAAAAAAGCCTATTGGATCATTCTATCATCCTACTAAGGAGACATATAGGACCGGAGCTTGTCCTAAAGGAGAAATATTAAAAAATTCTTATACAAAAAAAAATGGAACAAAAGTAGCACAATCTTGTATCAAGAATAGCGGGCTACCAGGAAAAGTTTTTGATAAATATAAAGTTATAACTTTGAAAAAAACGGGTGTTTTAAAGGAATTTGGATATACAACAAAATTATCAGCTAAAGAGCGTCTCAACTCATTGTTAAAAGCAGTTAAAGTCCTTAATTATCGGGAAGTGGCTTTACGTATTAGTGCATTACGCACATTACATAAACATGATGAAAATCAGAAATATTACAATATTTTTAATAAAGATTTAGAAGGTTTAAAAAAATGGCGTCAAGAACACCCTGATCTTTATAAACCCAATCCAAAAAATAAAAAAAATAAATAAATCTCATAATGATGAAGAAGATGTTTCTATAAAAAATTTAACTTGTGACGGAGTGCCTAAAATAATAACAGAATCACTTTTTAATTCGATTCCATTAAATAAGAGTCCCTTATTTATCATTATACTAATAATACATGATGTATAGCATTCATTATTAAATTTAATATCATTATCAACAACATATTTAGAATAAAATAATAATTCATTTATATCCAAAAATGCATATGCACCAGTATTTGCATTATCACTTATTTTCTCTTTTTCTTTAATATCTAATATAAGACCATCACAATCTAGATCAATATATGAGAAAATAGGATTTAGATTATAATTTTTAGTATAAAACACTGCATTATTATTACAGTTTCTAAATTTTTCTATTATATTTTCTTTATAAAATGTATCTCCATCTACTAATAAAGTTTTTTTGTGAAAAATCCCATTTTTAATAATTATATCCAATCCAATCATAATTGTTTCACTTGCGCCTTTGGTCTCTTTATCAAGTTTTATTAAATTTATATGAGGATATTTTTCATTTATAATATTTTTAAAGCATTTATTATTGAAATCATCTAAATCTTTATTATAAATAATAAAGATAATGTCATCAACATTAGTCACTAAATTATCGATTGTATAAAATAAGATTTCTTTATTTAATACTTTAATAAGTGGCTTCGGGTCAGTAAAACCTTCTTTAAAAAAACGTTCCCCTTTGCCACCTAATGGTATAATAATATTCATTTTAATCTTTATATTTAATAATAAAAAAAATGAAAAAAATTAACTTAAAATTATCAATGTAATAAATACTAACAATAATAAAATATAATTTAATAAATATGTTTATTAAAAATATTCCAATTTATGATAATGCATGCAAAGAATTATATAAATCTAATTTTTTAGTTACAAATATAAATCATGAAAATATTGAGAGAAAAATAAATAAATTATTAGATAGATACGATGATATTTGCAAATATTACATTAATATTGATGAATCATATTGGGGCGTTTCATTTAATGTGGGAATTGATCAATTAGATGCAATGGTTAAAACAATGTTTGAATTAAGAATTTTTAAAACCGAAGAAGGAACTATAAATATTAATGTATCTAAAGAAATAGAAGAACATCAACAATGGTCAGATGTAAATAATAGTATTAAAAATTTGCAATTTTTGTAATTAATTAATTTTTTTATTTATTTATTTAATTTTAATAATTTCACTCTATTTTTTGCAATAATACTATTATATTTTTGGACCATATAGCAATATGATTCCATAAATGTAAATGTTAAAAATGCAAAATCTCGATTTTCAATAAATAAATTAAATAATAAACAAAAAGAGTAAAAACAGAGTCCAAATACTGTTGAGAAATAATGAATCTCTTTATAATTGTTGGTCACTTTTATAATAATTCTAATATCATCTATATTATTTTTATTGATATGATATTTATTCCAATATGAACCTCCTATTGGCCAATATAATTTAAATAATTTTACCATAAAAATATTTGCTAAAATTATCCAAAATTTATCAAATAATGAAGCCATTATTTAATAAATATAAAGAAACTCTTTATATATTTCAAAATTATATCTATTTTACCAAATTGTATATAATTTTGAAATATATAAAGAGTTTCTTGGGAATCAAACAAATTTTATGAAGTTAAGTTAATAATTTTATCTTGAATTATTCTAATTTCTAATAATATTTTTTCAAGAATTTTAGCATTAAGGTCTGGAATTTTAATATTTAGTATATAACATAAATACAATAATCCAATTAATAAATTTTCTTCATAATATTTTTTGCATTTTATAAAATATTTTGAATCACCATTTTTATCAGGATGAGATCTCAAAATTATTTTTTTATAACATTTCTTAAAAAATAGATTACTGTCATATAATGAAATATTATTTTTATAATTATTCTCATAAGAATTTGTTAAAATTAATGAATTTTCTTCTATTTTATTATTATTTGTATTATTTATATTATTTGTATTTTTCTCTTTTTCAAAGTTTTCATTATTATTTAAATTTTCATCGAAAATTTCAGTATGTTCTTTTTTTTCAATATTGATTTTTTCAAAAATAAAATTAAAAAATATATCATTCATAAAAACATTTTTACACCTTTGCACATTTAATAAATTTCCATTAGAATCTACTAATGATTCATACATTTTCATGATTTCAAAAATTTTATCTAAAATATTAGTTGTCATGTTTCATATTATTTAAAAATAAAAAATAAAAATATTAAATTATGATTAATTATCTTTATTTACTATACTACCACTTGGAATAATTGAAATATTATTATTTTTTCTAATATAGTTTTTATTCCTATTTCTATATTTTGAACAAAAATTATTAAAATTATTTAATTTCTGATCATTACAGATTATTTGTTGTGTATATGATCTACTTCTATTCATAATTGTTAATGTATTGATATTAAAAAAAAAATTATTAGGTATTATTCTACTAAATATTTCAAAATAAGCAGGATTATTTGCATCACAAATTTTTATATAATTGATTGTAGTAAAATTATTTAAATTTAGAAAAATAGGAATTCTATAATCTAAACAAAAATTATGCATTTCTGGGGAAATAGATACAATAAGAATTTCATTAGTAGAGACTATATCAGGATAAATTTGAAATTTTGAATAATATCCATGTATAGAATTATCTTCATTTAACAAATAAATATTAACTATATTCTGACATGAGATCGATAAAAAATTCATTTTTATTATTGATTTTTATTAAAATAATTCATTTAATAAAAAAAATTAAATCAATTTTTTCAAAAAAAATGAAAGGTAACACATCCAGATGTAAATTTTTCTGATTGTAATTAAAAATAGAAGATACAATACAAAACAAAACAAAACAAAACAAAACAAAACAAAACAAAACAAAAAGTAATGGGCTCAAGATTGTCTGTACGCGTTCGTGATGCTTGCATTTTACTAGTTGTTATTTTGGAAGCTTTGGTAGTGCTTTTGTTGTTACTCTGCATTTGTGTATATGTAGTGTTTATCCAAAAAAACTGTAGATTTTTCTTTTTTATTCATAACTTCATAATAGGTTGCTTTGTTCTTTACTGTGTTTTGACATTTTTACCAAATAGGTATCATGGAAGAGGACCTTTAAGACAAGGATAAACCTACAAAGAAAGGAAAAACTTTATAAAAAAATGAAAGATAATAATTCAGTATTTAGTTATACTATTATACAATTCACAGTCTATCATCATGAGTATTAAATTAAAGAAATTAGGAAACAAGGCATATGCCTGTTTAGAATGCATTTGTGCATGTATTACAATAGGTCTTTTTTGTGGAATCATGTTTTTTCTCACATGTCGAGTATTTTACATAGCATTATGGTTTGTTAGGAAAATATGGTTTTTGATTAAAATTTTCGGCATAATGATGTTATGGCAAGCACCAATTTTACTTTCAATATTTTATTTTTCGTCATTGAATTCAGTAAATAGAATTTCGCAGCACCAACAACAAAATCCTCTACGAGCTTCGATTCAGATTTGGAATTTACATTCTAGTATAGATAGAAGCTCAAATTACTTGCAAAAAATAAAATGCATATATAGAGTTCAATAATAATATGAAAAAATACAAAGAAATATTTCTAAAAAAAATGAAAAATCTTTTATAAATAAATTTTACCTAACCAACTACAAATATTTTTAATAATAAATGAGTAATACTTATAGTCTTGAAAAAGACGAAGAAGAAACATATATTGCAAACACAAATACAAAAGAATTAATAAAACTAATTACTCTTTTACCTTCTAATGACAATTATTTTCCGAAAATAATTTGTTTTATGAATACTCATAAAATAAATATAAATTATCAAAGTGACTATGGATATACTGCAATTCATACATTACTATTATTAAAAAATTTCAGTATTTACACATTCCAATTATGCAAATTATTACTGTCGCATGGAGCAAATATAAATATTACTAATAATAGACAATTATTTCCATTATCAAAAATTATGGAAATAGATATTACAGATACTTATCATCAAAATAATTATCATAAAACTAATAAAGATTGTTATGAATTAATGGAGTTTATTATTAAAAATAGCACTGCTTCTTTAGATTTGCAGAATAATAATAGAAATACAGTTTTTCATCAAATAATTATGAATCCATATTCGGATCTCAATCTAGAAAAACTTGAATTTTTACTAAAATATAATCCAGATGTATATATTGAAAATTCTTTTGGATTAAACGCTTTTCATCATTTTTATTTAGAAATTAAGAATCATATTTTATATGTTAAAGATTATGAAGATCATGATAATATAATAAATATGTGTATGTATTTAAGAAAAAAATATGAAAATTTAAAATTATTTCCAAATTCAAAGTTTATTGTAATATCAGATTCTATAAAAAATAATGATTTAATCCAAAAACTAAATGAAAAAATATTAAACGAATTAATTTAATTATTAAATTAATCATCACATCTTAAATTATAATTTACCTATTATTTTTTTTTTTACAATATCCTTTATTAAAATAAAAGAAAACAAAGTAAAGGGGTCCAAAAAATATTGCTAATAATAAGCCAACTATTTTTTCTAGTGTATCCCCCGATCTTCCAAAGCAATATATAGAATAAATGAATGCGATAAATCCTATTAAAGCCCAAATTAAGAAAAATATCCAAAATCCTACTAAAAAAGAGACACCAGCTGGACTTAAACTATTTTCATCATTATGACTCATATTTATATATAATATATATTATAAAAAAAATTGATATAAAATATTAATAAAATTAAAGTAAATTAATATTAAAAAATATAATTTATGTAATATGAGATTATTTCATGAACTATCAATTTATTTTCTAAACATATTGCAAATACTTTGTTTTTTTAAATTTAATAAAAAACCAAAAGATTTGCAAATAGAATCAAAAAAAAAGAATAACACTAAAAAATCATATTCTTTTATTAAAAAATATGATAAAATAAATATAAGATATAAAGTATATAATTATGAAATTATGTATAAAATACCAGATTATGAGTATTTAGATGATTCTGACCCAATTGTTTTCTAATTTATACCATTGAATTTGAAATATTATAGTTAAGATTATGCTGGTCTAACCAAAATTTTATAAACCCAAATGGAAAAAAATCCAAAAAATAATTATTTATTATATACTCTTCATCAATATTATTAAAATCAATTTCAAATAAATTAGATGTTTTATTAAAATTTTGATATATTTTATTATGAATATATAACAAAGATTGTTTATTAAAAATATTTTTTATAGAACCATATTTTGCAATAAATTTATTATATTTTGATTCATTCCCATCAAACCACGATTCAATATTAATAACCTTCAATTCAATTTCTGAATTATCATATATATATTTATATTTTTCCATAAAGTATTGAGAAAATATTCCTCCTAAACTATATCCATATATCTTTAATTTTTTACTAGAATATTTTTCAATCATATAAAAAAGTATTTTTTTAAGGTCACTGTTTATATATAAACAATTTATTCCTAATTCTAAATTATTAACATCATCACGACTATGACCATCATTATAATTTATTTGATAAAAACTTCCATTTTCATCTAATATATCATTTATAAAATCATGAGTACTATTTTTAATTTTATATATAAAAAAATCAATAAATTCTCCTATATTTTGAATTCCATTAAAATACATAAAATGCTCATCTGTCACACTATTATGAATAAAATAGACAAGCATATTTTTATTTTTAAAAAAATAGAAATAATTGTTACCATTAATTAATTCATTAATCGATTCATTATTATCAATATAATACCTAAATGATGATATATTTTTTAAATTTAATGCATCATTATTATCAATCGGAGTGTCATTTACATTATTATTTACATCATTACTTAAATTTATTTTTATTAAAAATAGTATAATAAAGAATTGTAAAATTGTTAATTTTTTTAAAAAATTCATATATATTTATATATTATTTTATTTTTTACATATTTCTTAAAATTCTTTTTGTGATATACTATTCATAATAGTTCGTAACTCTTTTTTAATTTTTTTATATTCGGTTTCATTTTTAAAAGTATTTTGTGGAAACCAATTTGGATGTTTTTTCATGTCTTCTTCTTTCAATAAATCTACTTTATATAATGTTGTATGTTCATTAATCTTCTTCTCTTCTAATAATTTGTAATTTAAATTATTTAATCCATTTTCTTTCCAAATAGTTAAATCGGCCCACCATTTTTCAATTCGGTATGGCTCTTTTTTAACATTTTTAAGTTTTTCTTCTGTGCTTATTATTTTCATATTTTTTTCTTCAATATCAATAACTGCTCCTTTTTTAGGATATAATATAGTAATATTTTTTATAAAATGGAGTCTCAACAATAGATCATCATCTTCACCACCCCATCCCCAAAAATTATTTCCATATCCATTTATTTTTTCAAATAATTCCCCAGAATAACTAATAACAGCTCCCATAAATGGTTTCTTCTTCTCCTCAGAATCCATATTTTCCCATCGGGTTCCTCTATAAGCCAAACTACTGGGAAATTTAGAGACTTTAGTATAATATTCAATTAAATCATAATCTGGAATAAGATCAATATCTGTAAAAACAAATTGGTCAAACTTAACGCCACTCATATTTGTTGCAATTTTAAAACCAATGTTTTTCAATTTACCAATATTAAATAGATTCCCATCATCACTTTGTTCGACAACAAATATATGAAAATTACAATAAGGTGCCATTAATTTATTCATAACAGTGACAAAATATTTCAATTCTCGCAATCGTTCTCCGTTTCCAGTGTCTCTATAACAAGAAATAAGTGCAATATTTTTTTTTGTTTTGCTAACTTTAATATCCAACAAATTTTTAAAATTTTTATTTTCATAAATCATACTTAATTTTGCTTGAATATAATCAAAAACTCCCTCTTTCTGCAAATATTTTAAATAAAATTCCCGTGAATTCTTGGCAATTTCCATACATTTTTTATCATTTTTAATACACCATTTTATTTTTTCTATTAAATCTGACAAATCGCCCAGAATAGGTATATAATGAATATTTGGTATTAACAAATGAGAAAACCACAATTTATAAGGGCTATCTACAAGCAAAATTACACTATTCATACCAAGCTCATTTGATAGCCTACAAGCACTTACATGTCCATCAATATTGAGTATATATTTAAACCCCGATTTTTCAACATCACTAATCATAGTTGCCAATTTAAATCTAAATCCGTTTTCATTTATAATCATTATAGGTTTATTTTTATATTTTTTCGGTTTCGAATTCCATTTTGTTATTCCAGCATTTAATAAGTCTGGATAGTCTAAACTTAAGTCAGCTGCCTTTAATCGCATATTTGTTTCTAAAGTAATTCCACATCCTGTTGCACTACCGCGAAAAACACACACCGGTTTTTTAGTTTTCCAATCATAATTAAGTAGGTCCAATTTCTCTTTCCTATAAGAGTCTGAACATTCATCACCAAAAAATTTATTACTTATTCTGCGCCAATCATCTTCATTCGGAATCAATATATCAGCAAATTCGGCAGATGCAGATTTGGAAAATAACGGACACATCCTTTTAAATTTATATTTGTCATCTATTTTTTTATCATCACCATCATATAGATGTTCGTATGCTTCAGTATAATTTTTTTTCAATATTGGAAAATCACGCGGATTAATAAAAAATTCCACATCCGGAATAATACGCTCCTTCAATAATTCTTCAAGCATATTTTTATAAATGTTACTGTTTAAAGCACCTTCATATTCGGGATATTGATTTCTAAAAATGCAATTATTTGCAACCCATTTTTTTCGATTATAATTAATTTTATATTTCATAAATTGTTTTGGATATTTATTTTGAAATTGTTTAATATTTTCAATAAGCTTACCTTTTATAGAATTATAATCGCGTTTTTGTAATAATTCCTTTTCCTCTTCAGAAAAATAGGTTTGTTTATACCAATCATTCTCATAATAATTATTACTAAATGGTAAAAAAACAATTAATTTATTATTATGGATGATAACAAAAATTCCTTTTTTGAATTTATTGAACATGTAGTCAAATGTATTTAATATTGATGTGTAATCTATTTTTTTATATAATTTAAAAATTTTTTCTTCATGACTACCAACCCCGTTTTCAATTCGCTTTTTTTTTTCAAATGAATAAAAATATCGTAGTGGTAATAGACCATATTTAGAAATGTCTAATTGATCGCCAGCATGAAAATATAAGTGATCAAAAGATTTAAATCGCGGATTTGTTTGAAAATCAGGACCCCATTTATATGAATCTTTTTGACACTCTTCTTTAGAATTATAAATATTTTTTTTAATTTTTCTAAATTTATTCAAACTGAATAATACATTTTCTTTTTCAGAAATATTATTATTATTAATCATGTAGCTATTATTATCATACATAAAAAATAAAAAAATAAAAAATTAAAAAAAAATTAACAAATTAACAAATTAACAAATTAACAAATTAACAAATAAAATATAAAAAATATAATATACACTTTATTTATTATATTTATTTATTATAATAGTAATGGATGCATTTGCATTAATACATTTTGGAGATAAAAAAAAATATCTTGAATTAGAAATTTATACAATATTAATGATTAGAAAGAATAGCACAAAAGATATATTATATTTATATTCAATTAATGATACTCCAAAAGAATTTTTAAAAATAATAGAAACACTAAATGTGATTTTAATACCTTATGATGATAATGGCTTAACATTTAATGTTAAAAATTTTAATTCATATTACCAACACTTTAATACATTACGAACATGCAATTTTTTATTTGCATTTCAATTAACACAATACCGAAAAATTTGCATTATGGAATCAGATATGGTTATAATGAATAATATTGACTCATTATTTGAAAATAAATGTCCATCTATACTATTTTATGATAAATCCAAAAAACTGAGCATGAATAGAATAAATAGTAATTATTTATCAAAAATTGATAAAAAAGAAGTTTTAGATAAGTGTAATGGGGGAAGTTTAGGTAATGGAGGAGTTTTATTGATAAAGCCTAATTTAAAGGATTATAAAGCATTAATAAATAATTTAAAAATAATCATTACGCATAACTGTACTTTTCCAAATGAAACATTATTTTTATACACTTTAAAAAAAATTTATAATTTACCAATTATTTATAATATGATACAATATATAATTAATGACTATCCTTTATTAGACAATAAAGTATTAATTTACCATTTTAATCATAGCGTGTATAAACCAATAAATATAATTAAGAATAAGTATATTGAAAAAGAGAAAAAATATTTTAAGAAGAAAGTTATTTTATTTTTTAAAAAAAATTATTACGATATATATCATAATAAAATTGAAGAATTAATGCAATATTTGAAATAGATATCATAAACATATATGAAAAAAATT
>Ga0114960_10002554_pt1 | contig 14121 bp, 13 predicted proteins | sample C_130625_MF_Meta_FD_92637 | JGI IMG/M metagenome (GOLD analysis project Ga0114960, IMG submission 92637) | Freshwater microbial communities from Lake Croche, Canada to study carbon cycling - C_130625_MF_MetaG | ecosystem: Environmental > Aquatic > Freshwater > Lake | place: Lake Croche, Canada... | reverse complement strand
GGCGGAGGTCAAAAACGCGCGTTCATAGTCTTCAATCTCGCTGCGCGGAATACGCTCCAAAATGTCGCGGTAATATTTCAGTCCAATGCGTTGTTTGTCGTTGAGAACCTGGCCCTGTTGGGCCTCCAGTTGGGCCAAGGTCGTGATGCCTTTGTCGACAATCTCGGCCGCTTTCTTTTCCCCGACCCCGTATATCTCGGAGAAGACGTCCATGGCGCGCTTCTTGTGAAGAGCCTCTTTTTCTTCGTCCAAGATTTTGAGAGAACCGGTGGCGGTAAATTCTGTGAATTTTTCCAAAATGGTTTTACCGATACCGGGTTTACCCACCAACTGTTGGGGGTCGGTAATAGAGCCATCGAATGTTTCCACCGTTTCACGCGCATTGTCGTACGCTTTTGCGCGCATAAACTCTTTACGCGTGCGCATGATGTACGCTAAATCCTTCAATAATTGAACCATCGCGGGTTTTAGGTTTTGGGCAGGGCTTTCTTTCGTCGCCGAATCAGTCTTCAAGGGTGTAGACATGGATTCTTTGGGAACTGCTAACATAGAATAGGAGGTGTTTTCTATATTTTTTTCGGGGGATAGTTCCTTTTTCGTTTTCCGGACATATTTGCGTTTAGGTTTAGGCTCGACGGGCGCACCATCGGGTCCCAGTTCGACCGCCCGGCGGGTATACTTGCGCTTAGCTTTGGTAACCGTGGGGGAAGCCGGATCCTGAGCAGATGCTAATTTTCTACGGGTGTATTTACGTTTGGGTTTAGGGGCTTCATTTTCCGGCAATTTTTCTGTTTTTTGTTTAACACGTTTTACCTTAATTTTCACCGTCCCCTGTAATTCCTCCATTATATAGTATAATAATATTTTCGTGTGACAAACAAATCTGAACTTTGTTTTCTATTATTAGGAGTTTTTTCCAAAGGAGGGGTAAGAGGCCCGGGCCTCAACCCTTGAACCGCGAAGCCGTTCCGAGGGGGGACCAAGGTCCCCGCAATTATTAGGCGTTTTTCCAAAGGAGTAAAGGAGGGGGCGTGCGGGTCAGAGCCCCGAAGGGGCTCAACCTTGAACACCGAAGGTGTTCTGAGGGGGACCTTGGTCCCCCGCAATTATATAGTATAATAGTATAATATAGTCCGTACAAATGGCCAAAAATTTACTCGAGAATATCAATTTCAAAAAAATAACCACTTTAGAAATAGTGGTATTCATTCTGTTTGTCATTTACCTGGTTTTCCAGATCCAAACCCCGTCATTTTTAATGCCATATATTAGTTCTCCTCTAGGTATCGTTTTCGTGTTAATCGTCACGCTCTGCGTGTTTTTCTACACCAACCCGGTATTGGGCATTCTCTCCTTGTTTGTCGCATATGAATTCATTCGCCGCAGTACGACGCTGATTCCGACCGCCCCCGGCACCAAAGTAGTTACGGTGAAATATACCCCCACCCAACTGCGTAAGGATCTCGAGATGGCCGCCATGAATCCGCCCAAGGAAGTCAGCGTGGAGGAAGAGGTGATTGCGCAAATGGCCCCGATCGGGGTGAGCGCCCCCATCAGCTACATGATGACAGGGTTCAAACCCGTGGCGGAGAACACGAAAAATGCCGCGGTAGTGTAAAACAACAATGGATAATATTTTCATAAATATCATCTATTTCACAGTGTAAAATTGAAGCAAGCCCCGTGTAATATAATTTATGTCATATTTTCTTTTCAGACGGTGTATTATATCGCCCGATGCCTATCAAAATTACCACAGTAGATTTAATCACCAAAGCGTCGGTCTTGAGTATGGTAGAATATTACAATACCCATCGTCCCAAAAATACCGAAATCCTGGAACTGGTGGAATACACACATTTATCGGTGCGTTCGGGCGAAGTACCGTTGACCAGGTATGGCTTTCGGATGCTTGCCACTCAACCGAATCACGCCTATGCCAATGGAAAATATAAATACATGCGTTGGCAGGGGAAAACGTTAGTTTCCATATACAACTACCCGCCCTTTTCTCCCGAGGAGGAAATATTATTGTTCAAAATCGCGCGATATGTTCTCGGAAAAGAAAACGTTTCTTATTACCGTACGTACGAACAAGCCATCAAACACAGTCCAAATTACAATGCCACCGTATTTAGTCATTTGTTGGGTGACGCGCGCCCCGCACCAGAAAACCGGTGCCCCGACGTTCGACGCGAACACGTGGTAGACGATTCGGTACTCTCGCTTTCAGCCAATGCGGGCTGGCGGTTTCCGCGCGTCCGCATATAATCCTAACAATATCATCATACACTAATAGTAATGAATACAAACTTGATTGTGGGTATTACCGTAACAATCGTGCTTGCGTTCATCTTTTACAGTGGTTTTATTTTTTCTCGTCGATACCGTGAAGCCATCATAAATGGATAAAGCTAGAGTAATACAATCAAATGGTGGCCCACCGACCCTACAATGTGCATCAACGAATGGTACATGTTTGCGACATTTACATCCTCGGAAAAACAGAATTTACCGTGGAAAAAACCGTATACATACAAAAAGATGGTCGCTAAGAAGGTGAAAACAATCATTGTGGCGATACTAATATCCCCCTCCCCTTCCCCCTCTCCTCCTCTAGTCAACCCATCGCGACATTTTTGGAAAAACACGTACCCCCCGTAGAGAACAATACACGATATTACACATTTGTCCAATATATTGGTAAAGAAGTTATGCTCATTTACATGGACAACAATGGATGTGGCAAATAACGCCCCAAATAAGACGGCATAAATGTAATATTGGTAAATGTAGGCCACAATTACATTTGTAAGGAACACAAAACTGGAATACACGGTACCCTGTCTAGACATATACATACTACGATATTGTCACAAAAAAACCCTAAAAATCACACGACAATTCAAAGACACTGTCGTCCTTCTTACAGTTCGTGAGCGCATATTCCGAATTCGTGCGTTCAAAGAAATTGACCTTGGTCTCCAAGCTAATCAGCTCCATAAAATCAAAGGGATTGTGGGACCCGTAAATCTTGTCGTAGCCCAACTGTAAGCACAAACGGTCCGCTACAAATTCGATATATTGGGTCATCAAGACCGCATTCATGCCAATCATGCGGCAAGGAAGCGCTTCGGTAATAAATTCCTTCTCAATCTCCGTCGCCTCTTTCACAATCTCCATAATACGCTTCTTGTTGAGCTTCTTCTTCAATTTGCTGTAGAGTAAAATGGCAAACTCGGTGTGAAGAGCTTCGTCGCGAGAAATAAATTCGTTGGACAGCGTCAACCCGGGCATGAGACCGCGCTTCTTAATCCAATAAATGGATGCGAAACTGGAACTAAAAAAGATGCCTTCCACACAGGCAAATGCCACTAAGCGCGCCGCAAACGAAGAACGATTGTCCTCAATCCACTTCTTCGCCCAATTGGCCTTTTTAGTAATACAAGGAAAATTATCGATGGCCCGGAACAATTTATTACGTTGTTCCGAGTCCTGAATGTAAGTATCAATCAAGACAGAATACATGTGACTATGTATGTTCTCCATGGCAATCTGAAAACTGTAAAATGCGCGGGCTTCCGAAACCTGAACATCCGACATGAAACGCGTTCCCAGGTTCTCCGAAACAATTCCGTCGGAACCGGCAAAAAAGGCCAGCGTCATGGAAATGAAATACTTTTCGTCGTCATTTAATTTTGCCCAGTCCCCCAAGTCACGCGAGAGGTCAATTTCCTCTGCGCGCCAGAAACAATCAACGTGTTTTTTATACATTGCCCAGATATCGGGGTAAGTGAGAGGGAACATGGTGTAGCGATCCGAGGATTCGCGCAAAATGGGTTCATCGATGATCTGCGACATGATTTTCCTAAATAATATATAGGAAGGGGATATATTTACTTATATCTATCTATCCACTCGGTTTTATATTTTTTTGTAAAAGTATTTACCCCATTTACCCTGTGGCAAATATTGCGCGAATATTTGTTGTTATTTTACAAGGGGTAATTACGCAGTTGGTGGGTTTAGGGGCAACGTTACCGATAAATATTCTGTGGATGTTATGCCATAGGGGGGTCCTCCATACGCAAGAATAAATATTCTACATTGTATATAGGGCATTTCAAAATGGTAAATATGCTGACAAAGGCTCAAAACAAAATGTTGAAACTCAATTACTACGCGCTTCTCAACAGCCGGGTGGTATTGTATTTCATCTTCTTCCTTTCACTGGTTGACCTCTTCATATTCACCCTCGCTGGCGAATTCGCATCTGTGACTTTATTTATTTTGATTGGGTATTTAACGTCCTTTTTTAGTAAAAACATGATGGTGATTTTAACCATTGCCTTGGTGTTTACCAATATTATTCGTTTTGGCCGCGAGGTCCGTGTGGAGGGCATGACCAACGATGAAAAGGTATTGGACGAAGACGACGAAGACGAGGTGATGAAAAAATATGATGATTTCGACTCCTTTTTGGACGGCACAAATAAGGACAAAGGAACTGGACCCGCACCAGCACCCGCACCAGCACCCGCACCAGCATCGGCACCTGTTCCAGCATCGGCACCCGCACCCGCACCCGCACCCGCATTGGCCCCGGCACCGTCTGCCAGTCCGTCCCCTTCCCAGGCATTGGACGGACTGAATGCGCAAACCCAGAGTTTGTTGGAAAAACAGCAAATTCTGATCAAAAACATGGACAATTTAGATCCGCTGTTGAAAAAAGCCGAATCGTTCATGCAGCAATTTCAGACCATGAAATAAGATGAGAGTAAAACGCATGACAATATGAAAACCAGATGTGTAAGGTATACAGCGAAATTTAGATGGATATTATATTAGAGAGGACGAATATAATATCGACCCTACCATGAAATTAGACGATTTCGAAAAAAAGATATTTATTAGTGGTTTAGGTATCATCGTTTTAATACTCATTTTCTATTACATACACCAAAAAAGCAAATTACGCGAGGGCTCTGATTTTGTTATAACCATACCCTTGGTGGGAGCCATACCGATTCCATTTACCGATCCCGAGTTTTGGGTTAGCACGGCGCGATCGATTATCACACAAGTGAAAACGAGTGCGCAAATTGCGGGAGCACAGGCAACGACGGTTGCCAAGGCCGCGCAGGCCGAATCGGCCAATGCGTTGCGTCAAGCACAAAAAATTGCCATGGATCGGGCGGCAAATCTCGCTAGGACAACACAGACGTCTGTCTCGCACGCCAAGACCGGTATCCGTCAAAAAATGATTAATTACGCGAACCGGGTATCCGAGCGCGCCAACAAACTGAGAGAAAAGATCATGGATAGAAAGAAAAAATTGTATGCCGAATTCAAAGCCAAATTCAAAGAAGTCACCACATTTCGACGCCTGTTAAAATATGGTTTTGCGTTGTCCGTAATATTTAGCAAAATTGGCAGGTGGGCCATGAAAACCGTGACTATAATATTGTTGCGCATTTCGAACTTTAAAAGTTGCTTCATTTGGTATCTTTTAGAAATCATTGGCTGGATTTTATACCTTCCCATGGAATTTTTGGTATGGTTCTTCTGTCTTAAATACCTGGAAGACAATTTTTTCGGTATGGTGAAAGACATTGACTGTTTTTTCAACAGCGTCATGGGTTTTCATATTTTCTACTATTCAGAGAACATTCGCCAAAAATGCTTTGTCCCACAATTACCGCCGTTTCCATATTCTACGGCAGGAGGCATGTTTAGTAAAAACGGGATGATGAAATTGATGAAAGAGGTGTTTGAACCCCCCAACCCGGCAGAAATGGCCAACTATGTCAACGAAGGCCTGAAACAATACAAGAAAGAGCTGTTGGAGACCTTTAAAAAACCCGACGGTGTGGACATTTCCGAGATATGGGCCGAAGCCATGTCATTGAGCAAACTAATGGTTCCCGGCGACATTAAAGCGGTTGGCAGTATACCAGAAGACGATAGCGATGAACAAGCAAACAATGATGTTGTTACTCCTGCGGACGACGAAGAAATTGCGATTCCGGGAGGTACCGGATTATCCGAGGGGGATTTGGCAATCAATATGAGTCCTTCACCTGCCGCCACAGGTGATACGAGCCTTTCTACGGCCGCCGTACTCGCAAATATTGATAATACGGCAAATCCGTCTTCGACATAGAAGCCCCTCCCCCTTGAATATGTATCCGGACGAGAGTCCAGTGAGGGGCATGTATCAATAATTGTCGACAGTTTGTATATAGAGTATGGCTATTTACAAACCCCGAACCAGTCGCCCCTTGAAATACCCGCCTGGTACGGTGAACATTGATATTATTAGTCTTATTTTTGTGCTATTGATTGTGGGTTTCATGCTCTACTTGGCGCATAGGTATTGGTGGGATCACGGTGATAAGGAAAGTCGACAGAAAACTGTGAAAATTGGTTATTCTTCGGTAGACGTAGTCGCCCCCGCAGCTCCCGTCTTTTTGGGTAATGTGGGAGGTATTTCAACGCGTTTAGATGTGTTCAACGACCCCTATGTACCGCCCGTAAAAATGGACGGGTACGTGTCGGGGGACGTGCGCGGACTTCCGGCCATCGTTTCGCCAATATCTTCACCCGTGTACAGCGTTCAATCCCGGGGCGGCGGCTATTTACCGGTGAATGTCGAAACGCGCGGGATTCGCAGTGACTACAATCAGGTGGGAATTTTAACAAAATCGAGCGGGGGATCCGGTAACTTTAGTAAAAGAAAAATGTTTTCCGATGACATCCCGGATGACGGGTGGGAGGGGTCGGAGAACCGGCTGATATTGCCGCTTATGGGCCGGCGCAGTTTGACGGGGCGCGACAAATGGCAATATTATACCATGTCAAATACGGGAGTCGTAAACACCAAATTGCCCGTGCGGGTTCGGGGACGCAATTGCGCATCGGAATACGGGTGTGACGAAATCATGGATGGTGATATGGTGTATGTCCAGGGATACAATCACGGATTCCAAGCGACCATTTATGAGAATGCGACATTCAGTTATATACCGGTGCTATAAACCATCAAATATGTAGTTTGTGCGGGGGTATAATGTTCAAGGGCGTAGAGACACGTAACACATACGTAGGAGATTGATAAGAAATTCATGTTATATTATATATTTCGGGGAACTTTTTAGATTTATTGTTATGGTAAATAAAGGTACAGTGGCGGTTGTAAGTAGTAACGGACCAAAAGCCCAAATCAGACCATCGCGACTACCAACTGCTGCTATCACCCGCGTCAACACACCAGTGTCCTCACCAAGACAATCGGATCCCGACTTCCCGGGTAATCCACATGACCCACCAAATAGTGATGCTGAAAACCTCGATGATAATACCACACGTTTAATTAATATATTAGAACGAGTAATAGCCATAGGAAACACGCAGTCATTAAACCAATCACCAAACGAGCCTCCCTCTGTTTCTCCTAGTACGGATAATAGTACTACATCACCTCAAAATCAAGATACATCTGCCGAGTTGGTCAAATACCAGCCATTTTCATTCCAGAATTTGATTGACCATTCCAAAAAATTGTTACAAACCCTCCAAATTAAAGTTCCGGGGAATAAGGGTCCAACTGTTCTTGGCAAATTGTTTCAATCCCTATTTTCCGCGAACAAGGGTCCCGCGAGTTACCAACCACTCTCCGTTCAGCATTTAATTGACCATTCGGGGAAATTGTTACAATCTCTCCAAATTAAAGTTCCGGGAAATAAGCGTCCAACTGTTCTTGGCAAATTGTTTCGATACCCATTTTCCGCGAACAAGGGTCCCACTCCTAGTCCATTATCTCAAAATCAAGATACATCTGCCGAGTTAGCCAAATACCAACCACTCTCCGTTCAGCATTTAATTGACCATTCGGGGAAATTGTTACAAACCCTCCAAATTAAAGTTCCCGAAAATAAGCGTCCAACTGTTCTTGGCGAATTGTTTCGATACCCATTTTCCGCGAACAAGGGTCCCACGACTTACCAACGACTCTCCGTTCAGCATTTAATTGATCATTCGGGGAAATTGTTACAATCTCTCCAAATTAAAGTTCCGGGAAATAAGGGTCCATCTTTCTTTGACAATGCCGGGAATTTTATAAAAGGTGTAGTTAATAATCTTACTCGCCAACCGGCATACACACCATTGTCGATTACCAAGTACCTCGAAAATTCACACAAACTCTTGACCTTGATCCAGTTTTTACCTAGGGCGGATAAGTCATTTACGAAGAATTCTCTCTACCAAGAATTCATCACCAAATTATTGAGCGATACGTCATCGGCATTCGATAAGTATTATCCCGAAAGGCTCAAAATAACCGAGGCAGGTGAATTGAAACAAGACGAAAAGCTGTTACAATTCAAGACATTGGACACTCCCGACGAGAAACCGCAAAAAACTTACACTGCCACCATAGAAAAAATGGGCGACGGCATCTATCTCCCCAAAATGACCCTGGATATTCCCGACGTTAAACCGAAAGAACCCGCAACTACCCCGATTACTGGCGGGGGTATGAACGCCATGATTGTTGGGGCAGATAAACTGTTGAAACAAATCATGTCGGGTATTCAATTGAAACCGCCCAAGAAAACGTACGGGGGCATAAATGTACGTAAAAAAGTAGGTGATATCTATAACGAAGCAAGTAAAAAAGTAGGTGATATCTATAACGAAGCAAGTAAAAAAGCGAATAAGGTATTGTATGAAAGGTTCTTTGATCCTCCCAACATGAAACCGCGAATTTACCATGCTTCCGACGACATTAAAGGCTTGTTCGCCGGCACAGATACTAAACTTATTTTCAAAAAAGAATCTGCCGTCAAATATACAGGCAATGAGGTAGATCCAACCGCTCAACGCAAGATTGAATTGGACGAACTTAAAATAAATGCCATTGAAAACGTCGAAGACCGCGAAGACAGCGAAAAAGATTACCGCCTGTCTATGGAAAAGATGTCTACCGAGAAATTACAACAACTTGTAAATAATTCGGCATTGGCGGATGAGTCAAAGGCGGCCTTGGAAAATGTTCTGGGACTTTCGCCCCCACCGCCCGCGACACAGGGGGGATCTATGACACATGCGGAGAGTTTCGCGCGCGAAATTTTTCGTCCGACGGTCATCCTAAAATAAAAAATATCGGGCCATTATATATTCGAATATATAATGAACTCTAACCAAGATATACTGTATGATTTCCCCAAATTACCTTCACAGAAAATAAACAGTATTTTTTCGGGAAACATTCAATATTCCGTCGTTGGTAAAGAAAACCGGCCCAATATATTCTTGGTAAAAAAATCGCAGAAACGGGGATTTGTTTCCAAAAGTGTGTATATTTTTAGCAACATACACAATATAGGAGGAGATGTTACCCCCTGCTCGGGAGAACTCGTGGTGGAGCATGATGCCATTACCAACGGAGGCAAAAAATTATATCTCTGTGTCCCTCTCATCACACATCATTACAACGGTATCTACGGTTCTCCCAATATATTAGACGAACTCATCCAGGATTCGAAATCCGTACAAGAAATAGAATTAAATAGTGTCTTACCGAACAAGAGTGAATGTTATTACTATGAAACCTCTGCGGCATTTGTAGTGGTGTTTAAGACCGCCGTCGCCGTTCAATCCCATTTTACCGGATTTTCACAAGGCGACATTGAAGCCATTAAAAAACCCTTTCTGGAAACTTCGAAATATGATACATTGTCCGCGAGTAAAATGGGAACATCTGCCCCGGGGTTTTCTTCCGCGATTTCGTCCACAAATACACCTGAGACGAAATCCACGGTCGGCGCCAATTATCAAGAGGGTTTTACGGAAGGTCTTACGGATAACACCGCAACATCCTGGATGGAATGTGACAATGTGGATTTGGATTATTCCCAGGAAGTTCCCACGTATGCCGTCACATCTGGTTCCAATTTAATGGACCCCAACAATATGATGCAGTACGCAATAGCAACGATGCTAACAGTTGTTGGGTTCATGGTTTTCATTGTGGTATTTCCAGAGGCATATTTTTATCTTACACGGTCTGCGAGAGACAACTGGTTTTCACAAGCTTTTGTCTGGTTGTCTTTTTTCATAGGAATTATTCTATTGTTTTGTGCGATTCCTGCTATGGTAAAAAAACAAGGCAATGCGCAGGACATTTTCATATCCGCCGTGGCATTTATGGGATTTTCAGTGTCTGCGTTGATTTATTTAAAAATCATGTTAATTGAAAGTAACAATGGCTACCTACAAAAAAATTATAGTGTAAACGTGATTGACGGAGACCCCAAATTATTTTTTCCCAAAGTCGTGCCGGCCGAAATGAATGATAGAGTAATTAAGGCTGATAGTCCTCCAAAGTAAACGACGTTTCCTGTTTCACAATGTCCCGACTCCCGCGGATTTCCAAAGGTAACGAGAAATAAAAATTCAGATATTTTTCATTTAGAAACGGCCGATGCCATTCCAAATGAACCGCCGATTGTTCAATCTCGCAGACTTTGCCCTCTGAAAAATAATTCAAAACACGGTTGCGACAGTCGTAATCGTATGTTAACAAATCGCTCTTCTGATACTCCACCTCAGAAATCGCGGTTTCCGCCGTAAACATATCCGCCGTTTGTGTCAATAAAAATGCGCCATAGTTCTCCTTATCAATAGTTATATGATCCGTATCATAATATTGCGCGATTTTCTCGCAATTCGCGCAGTCTTCCCCCGTAAAACACACGGTTCGAACCCGAGATGCCTCGCCACATTTCGCGCGGTATAGACGGATTAAAATTCCCAGGAGCAGGATGTCCTCACTGTTCGTCGTAATCAACATAGTGGGAGGAACATCACTGTCCCGATTGTCCAGAATTTGCCGAACAACGTCTATCAACTGATTTCGCAAAAAATCCGCCGCCATCTCCAAGGACACGCGATCCACAGCCCCGACAAATTGCGTTTTAGGTAAATGGAAAAAAGGCACAAATTCGTTTACGACACTCCACGACGACAATACCCGGTAAGGGTACGAAAATTCCGTATAGGTTCCCGCCGGAAATGGCACAATCATGTACGGGTTTGCTTCCGAGTCGCGGTATTTCCCCGTCTCACACAAATACTCCAAATACTCCGTCTCGGAAGCGAACCCGTACATTTTTTGACGCGGGTTTCGCTTCACATACAAATCTTTTTCTCGCAACATGTGCGAATGGTTCCCCACATTCGCACGATGGACGGGCTTCAGCACATACAACGGCAAATGTCCAAACGGGTCGCGCACCACATATAATTTGGAATTTGTACTGTACACGTTTTGATCCAACAACATAAATACATACCTCCCCTCGAGCACATTTAATAAATATTTCAGTCCAAAGCGTATGTAGAGTAAGATGACGACCAGCCCCTCCTCAAAATTCGCGGAATGGTTCACAAAATCTGTCTCGTCGTACTGAACGTGCTTTTTCAAACAGTTCACATTGGTAAGTTTACCGTTGAAAAATAGGGTAATATCCTTGTATTCCAGCGTGTAGGTAAAATGGCAGTGGCCATTCGTGATATTGACCGACCTTTTAATTAGTTGTTGAATCTCCGCAAAACCCGCCAATACATTTTCCGATTCGTCATTAGGGAAAAAGATTTCAGACGAATTTAACAGCGCAAACATTGGAAAGGACGTATATTTACTCTATCCAAGCGATAAATGTCTATATTATTTCTCTTGATATTTTATACGGTTGAACATATGTTAAAGGTCGTCAAGAAATATTTTGTATATATAGTAATATTTTTGGTTGTCGTTATTTTCGGCGTTTCATTGTACGGTTCTCGTCGACGAGAAGGATTTACTATTCCCGACACTACCCAATTTGAAGTCTTCAATTCCAATGCGATGACCGCCAAGCCTCTCACGGGGTCGGAAATTTCGACCATCATGATCGAACTTGTCAACAATGTCTCGGCTCATGATAAGAAATTGACCGCACTGGATCCAAAGTTTCCCGCCAACGATTTATCCATGGATCCCGATCCCGAAAAAAGATCTGCCAATATTACCAAAATATTAGGTGTCATTCACCGTCACGACCAAGAAATCGTGAAAATGTTTCCGTCCTATGTTCCGAGCCCCGATTTGGCCGGTCTGATTGACGGCACCCTATTAAACGACAAAAAAATCAAGTTGACGAATTTAAGCCAACATCCCTTTTCTCCACGAGACTGTTCGCTGGACCTCATGAAAGAAGATTTGGCGGGATTACAGGCCAAATTGGCCGCCCGCCCTCCCGCGGCCTCCTCCTCCACTCCGGACACCGTTACCGAAGTGTTGAAATCGCAAATCAGCATGAAAACCCAAGACATGACCGACCTACAGAACAATTTGAACGACCCCAATTTTACCAAGTGTCGCCCCCCGCTCACCGTGAAAGACGCCGATTCTATATATGTGGGATACCAATTGAAACACATGACGAGTATTGTGATGCTACAAGATACCGCCATAAATAAAATTCACAGTACCATGACGTCCGAGATTGTCAATTCCTGGACCCGACCGGAATTAGATGAAAACGAAACGGATGTACACCTGTAATACAAATCTTCGCGGTCGCACTGCGCGCGTTCTCGGACGCGGCCTCGTAAAAATATGGAGGTATAATATAAGTGTAATTACAAATATTACAGTGTAATATCGTATCATGGCAACTTCCGTCATAAAATCATTAAAAGAATCGGATATTCCTGATGGCATAGACATGTCAAAAGTAGTGAATGGGACATTCAATGTTGGTTACATTAAAAATTTGGCTGCCATGGGTATCACCCCCGCCACCAATGTCGATACATTAAGTGTGACAAAAAATATGGCGGGATACCAACAATACGAAAACGCATTATTAGGCGGGAATTCGAGTGCGACGACCCTCGCACAGAATGGCGCACCTTTAGGAAATCGCAAGTTTGAAAAACAGGGGGGTCAATGTATGGACAACACTCAACAGGTTCAAGAACGTTCGTTCGTGGTTGACGGTATGGCGTATTTGGACGGCGATACCAGCAAGACGGGATTGATGTATTCGGCCTACCAAACAATACAGGATTCGAAAGATTTATTGGCAGCCGCCCAACTCCCGGACGACAATAAATGTGTCAAAGTAAAATTAATTAAAAATAGCCAGGGCGACACGGAAAGCGGGTACATTTCGACCAACGAATACAATGTGTGGAAAAAAAAACAGCCGTCTATATTCGCAGCGGAAGGGTTTGAGGTGGGTGGTCGGGTCGATCGCTACAATATACAGCCCTATTATTCCTACGTGGGGGATGGAAACGCGGTTACGGTGAACGGGTTTTTTAACGACCAGATCATCGACGCAAATTGGTTGTTGAACCCTATGCGTGTAAAAACTCTGGTCTTGGAAGATGACGAAGAGTCGGAAGATTCGCCCTCTATTAAATTGAACATTGACGAGGACATTGTAACGGGGTTTTTCTTGGGTTCAATCACCGTTCTCAGTCTTTTTTTAATTTATCGTCTGTTTGACCGTATGCCCCGCAAACTCTCGGATAATTGAATTTGTGTGTCTCGGAACGACCGGTCTTCACGGGTGTAAATAACATGTTTATCTGTAACATAAACATGTATGTGGTGGGGGTACTCTAGCTTAGAACTGGACCCGTTTGTATATTTCCAGAGCGACCAGGGCGCCAAACACCTGCGCCAAAATGTAGGGCACCAAATCCGCAATCGGCAATTTACCAATCGACGCCATGGTGATACTGACCGCAGGATTGATGTTACCACCGCTGATGTCCTTGGTTAAAAGCATGGCCAGCGCTAACGACGCGCCAATCGCAATCGGATTACCCGTGGCCAAAATAATAAACACGAAAAAACACGATCCGAAAAATTCGGCTAAATACTGGTTGATCATGATTAAAAATCTACTATATTCTATGCTGGGAAAATTGTATTAGCGTCTGCGGACGGCCATCAACGGAACATACTGCGCGCGTGAATCGTTACCGCCGAATTTTTTCTCATTATAGGTCACATTCTGTGCGCGTAATCGCCTAAATTTCACATAGTCGGAGCTATCTGGC
>Ga0114960_10002553_pt1 | contig 14123 bp, 7 predicted proteins | sample C_130625_MF_Meta_FD_92637 | JGI IMG/M metagenome (GOLD analysis project Ga0114960, IMG submission 92637) | Freshwater microbial communities from Lake Croche, Canada to study carbon cycling - C_130625_MF_MetaG | ecosystem: Environmental > Aquatic > Freshwater > Lake | place: Lake Croche, Canada... | reverse complement strand
TATTGGTACTTCTGATTTACATATTAAATATAAGTTTAATTCTAATCAAGAAGATATATTGCTTCGTGCTATTCAATGTGTAAAATGGGCTAAAAATTTTGTAGATGATGTGGAATTTTACGCAGAAGATGCAGGACGAACTGACAACGTTTATCTAGCAAGAGTTGTGGAAGCTGTTATCAAAGCGGGTGCTACTGTTGTAAACATTCCAGATACCACCGGGTATTGTCTTCCTCATCAGTACGGTGAAAAAATAGCTTTTTTGGTAAACAATGTTTCCAATATTGATCAAGCCATTATTTCTTGTCATTGTCACAACGACCTTGGTTTGGCAACCGCCAATTCAATTGCAGGTATTATTAATGGAGCTAGGCAGATAGAATGTACCATCAATGGACTGGGAGAAAGAGCAGGAAATACTTCTTTGGAGGAAGTAGTGATGATTATACAGCAACATAAAAATCTTGATTTTTATACAGGTGTTAATGCCAAATTATTAAACCCAATGAGTCAATTGGTAGCTGAAACAATGCGTATGCCAGTGCAATGCAACAAAGCCATTGTGGGTTCCAATGCATTTTCTCATTCCTCAGGTATTCACCAAGATGGTTTTTTGAAAGAAACATTGACTTATGAAATCATCGACCCAGTAGAAGTAGGCGCGGAGGCTTCTAAAATTGTACTAACGGCTAGGAGTGGACGAAGTGCATTGGCCCATCGTTTTCATAAACTAGGGTATACCTTTAACCGCAATGATATTGACAGGTTGTATCAAGAGTTTTTATTGGTAGCAGATAACAAGAAAGAAGTAATGGAAGAAGATTTACATGAATTGGCAAAGGCTCATGTTGCAGAAGTAGTATAGAAAATGAATGATAGGGTAAAAGTTAAAAATTTACGAATTAATTAATTTTATATTAACGGGTTAAGTAGAATAGTAAATTTTTAATTTTTATAAGTAGAAATTTTGACTCTTTTAATTTCTATTTCATTTTTTGAGTGGCGAAATTGATTGTGAGGTGTAAGTTTTTTAAACGGCAGAAAAAGTATTAAAAATATTGGTAATTGGAGGAGTAAAGCAATGGCAAGTTATTACAACGAAAACACAGTTTTGTATTTAAATGGAGCTTTTGTAAAAGCGGCCGAGGCAAAGATGGATTTATACAGTCAGTCATTGCATTATGGTTATAGTGTTTTTGAAGGGATACGTTCTTATAGAAATGAGGTCGGTGAAACAAAAGTATTTAAAGCGGAGCAACATTTTGAACGCTTAAAAAAATCAGCGGAAGCCATTCGACTTCCTTACCACTGGACGGTTGAACAATTGGTCGCAGCTACTTATGAGGTATTGAAAATAAACAACCTTCAAGATGCATATATTCGCCCCTTGGTTTTTGCTCCTGCCAATATGAGTTTTGTGGAAAACACAGAATCTTTTATTACCATTCAAGTATGGGAGATGCAACCTTTTCTTGGAGAAAAGTTATTGAGGGTAATGACCTCTTCCTTCCAAAGACCCAACCCTAAAGGATTTACAATAACAGCCAAAGCTTCTGGTCATTATGTGAATTCTATTATGGCAAGTCAAGAGGCAAAGGCAAATGGATTTGATGAAGCATTGCTTACAGATATGAATGGATATGTCGCAGAGGGACCTGGAGCAAATGTTTTTTATGAAAAGGAGGGACATTTATTTACACCTGCTCTAGGAAATATACTTCCAGGAATTACGAGGGCAACGATTTTTGAAATTTGCGATGAACTTCATATTCCTGTAAAAGAAAAATTAATAACCCTGGATGAATTAAAAACGGCGGATGCGGTTTTCTTTTGTGGCACAGCGGCTGAAGTTATTGGATGGGAGAGTTTGGATAATAGCCCCTTTAAATTGAATTGGAAAGATAGTCTTGGAAATCAAATACAGCTTGCATATAAAAATAAAGTAGTAGCAGTTTAATTAATAAATTTTTTATGGAAATCAATAAGTATAGTAAAATAATAACACAGGATCAAACCCAGCCTGCAGCGCAAGCCATGTTTTATGGGATTGGGCTTACAGATGCAGATTTAGCCAAAGCACAAGTAGGGGTTGTGAGCATGGGCTATGATGGCAACACTTGCAATATGCATTTAAATGATCTAGCAAAACTAGTTAAGCAGGGGGTATGGGAAAATGATATGGTTGGACTTATTTTCAATACTATTGGTGTGAGTGATGGTATGAGCAATGGTACTCCCGGTATGCGTTATTCGCTGGTTAGTCGTGATATTATTGCAGATTCAATTGAAACTGTTTGCGGTGCTCAATATTATGATGCATTGATTGCAATACCGGGTTGTGATAAAAATATGCCTGGTTCTGTAATGGCAATGGGTAGATTAAATCGCCCGGCTATTATGGTATACGGTGGTACCATTGCACCTGGCCATTACAAGGGTCAGGATTTAAACATCGTTTCTGCATTTGAGGCACTCGGACAAAAGATTGCTGGCAATTTGGAGGAGGCTGATTTTAAAGGAATCGTAATGAACAGTTGTCCTGGTGCGGGTGCTTGTGGTGGAATGTACACTGCTAATACCATGAGTAGTGCCATTGAGGCTTTGGGGATGAGTCTTCCTTATTCATCTAGTAATCCAGCATTGAGTGATGCCAAAAAAGAAGAATGTTTGCAAGCTGGAAAGGCTATCCGTCATTTGATGGAAATGGATATAAAGCCTTCGGATATCATGACTCGAAAAGCATTTGAAAATGCGGTTACAATAATCATGGTATTGGGTGGAAGTACCAATGCTGTGTTGCACATGATCGCTATTGCTAAAAGTATTGACGTTGTTCTAACTCAAGATGATTTCCAAATAATTAGTGATCGCGTTCCAGTATTAGCAGATCTTAAACCAAGTGGAAAATATTTGATGGAAGATCTTCACAATATTGGCGGAGTTCCATTGGTGATGAAATATTTATTGAAGCAAGGATTATTGCATGGTGATTGTATGACCGTGACAGGTAAAACAGTTGCTGAAAATTTAGCGAATGTTCCCGATTTAGATTTTGATTCTCAGAAAATTATTTTTCCAACATCCAATCCAGTTAAGACTACTGGACATCTTCAAATACTCTATGGTAATTTGGCAGAGAAAGGAAGTGTTGCAAAAATTTCAGGAAAGGAGGGTGAGTTATTTGAAGGCCCAGCAAGAGTTTTTGAAGGTGAGTCTGAATTAATCAATGGTATTAATTCTGGTAAAATAAAATCGGGTGATGTGGTAGTCATTACGCATGTGGGTCCAAGAGGAGCGCCTGGTATGCCTGAAATGCTTAAGCCAACTTCAGCGATCATTGGTGCTGGTTTGGGAAAATCTGTTGCATTAATTACCGATGGTAGGTTTAGTGGCGGAACCCACGGGTTTGTTGTGGGGCATGTAACTCCAGAAGCTTTTGATGGAGGACTAATTGGTTTGGTGAAAGACAATGATAGAATAGAAATTAATGTGGCTACTAAATCAATGACCTTAAAAGTTTCACCAGAAGAAATTGCTAAGAGAAGAGCGAACTGGAAGCAACCTGCATTGACTGTAACAAAAGGCATTTTATATAAATATGCAAAATATGTTAAAGATGCTAGTGAAGGTTGTGTAACAGATGAGTAATTTGATATTAAAAAAAATAGCCTTTGCTCCTAAATTATTTTAAAATACCATACAATGGAAAAAATAGAAACCATCGTTGATCAAAAAGAAGCTGGTGATAAATTGACTGCCAGTAAAACTGCTGCTCCAGTAAAAGAGGTGGTTGAAATTTCAGGGTCACAAGCTGTGCTTGAAGCTTTTATTGCCGAAGGAGTAGATACCATTTTTGGTTATCCAGGAGGAGCAATCATGCCTATTTACGATGCATTGTATGATTATCACGATCGACTAAAACATATTTTGGTTCGTCATGAGCAGGGTGGAATTCATGCTGGACAAGGGTATGCTAGAAGTTCGGGAAAGGTAGGCGTTGTATTTGCTACTAGTGGACCTGGTGCTACCAATTTGGTAACAGGATTGGCTGATGCGATGATTGATAGCACACCGTTGGTTTGTATAACCGGTCAGGTATATGCGCATTTGTTAGGAACCGACGCTTTTCAGGAAGTGGACGTTATTAATATTACCACTCCAATTACCAAATGGAATTATCAAATAACGGACGCCAATGAAATTCCGTCTGTATTGGCAAAAGCATTTCACATTGCCGGAAGCGGTAGACCTGGTCCAGTGTTGATAGATATTACAAAGAATGCTCAGCTTCAAAAATTTAACTATGGTGGTTATAAAAAATGTACGTTTATTAGAAGTTATCGACCTAAGCCGACCGTTCGTATAGAATATGTAGAAAGAGCTGCGCAATTGATTAATGATGCAAAAAAGCCCATGGTTATTTTTGGGCAAGGAGTTATTCTTGGAAAAGCAGAGAATGAATTCAAGGCATTTATTGAAAAGGGAGGCTTACCGGCAGCTTGGACTATTTTAGGATTGAGTGCATTGCCTACTGATCATCCTCAAAATGTTGGAATGCTCGGTATGCATGGAAATTATGGTCCGAATGTTTTGACCAACGAATGTGATGTGCTCATTGCAGTGGGTATGCGATTTGATGACCGAGTTACTGGAAGATTGGATAAGTATGCGCGACAGGCCAAAGTAATTCATTTAGATATTGACCCTGCAGAAATTGATAAAAATGTAAAAGCTACTGTTCCTTTGTGGGGAGATTGTAAAGAGACGCTTCCAATGTTGACAGCGCTGATAGATAAAAAGCAACATACCGAATGGTTGCAAAAATTCAATGAGTTTACTCAAAAAGAAATCGATATTGTTATTAAGGATGAGCTCAATCCAACTACTGAAGAATTGACGATGGGGGAAGTTATTAAAGTATTGAATGAGCTTAGTAAAGGAGATGCAATCATCGTTACAGATGTTGGCCAACACCAGATGGTGACTTGCAGGTATGCTAAATTTAATGAGACCAAAAGTAATATCACCTCAGGTGGTGCGGGTACCATGGGATTCGCATTACCAGCGGCTATTGGTGCTAAATTTGGAGCTCCTCATCGACCTGTGGTTGCTGTAATTGGAGATGGTGGTGTACAAATGACCATACAAGAATTAGGGACAATCATGCAAACGGGCATTGATGTAAAAATATTAATTCTTAATAATCAATTTTTAGGAATGGTTCGTCAATGGCAGCAATTGTTTCATGATAAACGGTATTCATTTGTTGATATTGAAAGTCCGGACTATGTGATGGTTGCCAAAGGATATAGAATTGAGGGGCAAAGTATTTCCAAGAGAGATCAAATAAAAGATGCCTTGTCAACAATGCTTAATCATCCGGGAGCCTATTTGCTAGAAGTAATGGTTGGAAAAGAAAACAATGTATTCCCTATGGTTCCGCAGGGGTGCAGTGTTGCAGAAATAAGATTGTCATAACTGACAAAGGTGAATGGATTTAAAAATTACTAGATTCAATTGATCCTTAAAAAATTATTACTTAAAACAAAGTATATGAAAAAGGAATTTACGATAACGGTATATGGAGAAAACCAGATTGGTTTATTGAATCGTATTGCTATTATTTTTGTTCGAAGAAAAATAAATATTGATACTATGAACACTTCTCCTTCTGAGATAGTGGGCATCCATCGATTTACTATTCTGATTGATGAAACAGAAGAGGTGGTTAGAAAAGTTTGTCGACAAATTGAAAAGCAGGTGGATGTATTAAAAGTATATTTCAATACCGAAGAAACTATTGTATGGCAAGAGATGGCGCTCTATAAAGTTTCTACAGAGCAGATAGCTGAAAAAGCTAAAGTTGAAAGGTTGTTAAGGCAATTTGGTGCAAGGGTGGTTGCCATTACCAAAGATTTTACCATTTTTGAAACTACTGGACATCGAGAAGAAACTGATAAATTGGTAAATGTGTTAGAGCCTTATGGACTAACAGAGTTTGTTCGTAGTGCAAGAATTGCTATCATGAAAAGTAGCCGAGGATTTCATGAAAAATTAAAAGAATTTGAACAAAGAGCTCCTGGAGAAGAGCTCATTGAAAATGAATTTTTAAATCAGCGGCAAGGAGTTTTTAGTATGTAGACCAACGTCTTCTAAAAAAATATTAATTCAAATACATTTCAACTTTGAAAGAAAATAGAGAATCATTTTATAACTAATAACAATCAACACCCTAATCATTTTTAATGTAAAGGGCATTATTCAACTCCTCGCAAAATCCTTTATGGGTCGAGGGCAAACAAAAAACATGGCTAATTATTTTAACACATTGTCGCTTAGAGAAAAGCTGAATCAATTGGGAGTTTGTGAATTTATGGACAAATCCGAATTTAGTGATGGAGTCAATGAACTGAAAGGTAAGAAAATTGTGATTGTAGGTTGCGGTGCCCAAGGACTAAACCAGGGTTTGAATCTTAGAGATTCAGGACTTGACATTACTTATGCCCTTCGTCAAGAAGCAATTGATGCAAAAAGACAATCTTGGAAAAGTGCTACCGAAAATAATTTTACTGTTGGCACTTATGAATCATTGATACCCTCTGCTGATTTAGTAATTAATTTAACTCCTGACAAACAACATACTTCAGTGGTTACTGCAATTATGCCACTGATGAAAAAAAGTGCTACACTTTCATATTCTCATGGATTTAATATTGTGGAGGAAGGTATGCAAATTAGAAAAGATATTACCGTAATTATGGTGGCTCCTAAATGTCCAGGTTCTGAAGTTAGAGCAGAATATGTGCGTGGTTTTGGTGTACCTACATTGATTGCAGTGCATCCAGAAAATGATCCAGAAGAAAAAGGATTAAAATATGCAAAGGCTTATTGTGTAGGGACAGGAGGACACCGTGCAGGGGTATTAAGATCGTCTTTTGTTGCCGAAGTAAAATCTGATTTAATGGGTGAGCAAACCATTCTTTGTGGATTGCTACAAACGGGATCCATTCTCAGTTTTGACAAAATGGTAGAGAAAGGAATTGATAAAGGCTATGCCTCTAAATTGGTTCAATATGGTTGGGAGGTTGTTACAGAAGCCTTAAAACAAGGTGGTATCACTGCCATGATGGATAGACTTTCTAATCCAGCAAAAATTACGGCTTTTCAGTTGTCTGAAGAGCTTAAAGAAATTATGCGTCCCTTGTTTCAAAAGCACCAAGATGATATCATGAGTGGTGAATTTTCTAAAACAATGATGGAAGATTGGGCAAATGATGATAAAAACTTATTGACCTGGCGTGCAGCCACTGGGGAGACTGCTTTTGAAAAAACTCCTGCAGCTGATGTAAAAATTACTGAGCAAGAATTTTTTGATAATGGATTATTGATGGTCGCTTTTGTTAGAGCAGGTGTTGAATTAGCATTTGAAACAATGGTAGAAGCTGGCATAAAAGAAGAATCTGCTTATTATGAATCCTTACACGAAACTCCACTTATTGCCAATACAATTGCTCGTAAAAAGTTATTTGAAATGAACAGAGTAATTTCTGATACTGCCGAATACGGATGTTATCTTTTTGATCATGCCTGTAAACCTTTGCTGGCTGATTTTATGAAGGGCGTAGATACTGATATTATTGGAAAAAATTTTAATGCTGGGAAAGATGCGGGTGTTGATAATAAAACTTTGATCGTAGTGAATGATGTAATTCGTTTTCATCCGATTGAATTGGTAGGTGCTGAACTTAGGCAGGCTATGACAGAAATGAAAGCAATTGGATTGTCAGCCTAGTTTTTTTCAGACTATTTCTTGCAGGTAGAAATTAGAATGCTGCTGTTGGGTTGAATGATTTATCGCAGTAACTTTGTAAGAATAGGTTTCTAGTAAAAATTAGTTTGAAATCCACTTGATTGATGGATGAAAATTTATTTGCTTATATAACGAAATGCTTTAATCTGTTCTATCAATGATAGACGGATGCTATTGAATGTTTTAAAAAATTGGTGGAAATAAGTGTTATCAGTAGCATAAATTAATTATTATGAAAGAAAATTTAGGTTTGTACGATCCGCAATTTGAACATGATGCCTGTGGTATCGGTTTTGTCGCGAATATTAGGGGTAATAAATCTCATAATCACATTTCTGATGCCTTGACCATTTTGGAAAATATGGAACATAGGGGAGCCTGTGGATGTGAAACCAATTCCGGGGATGGTGCTGGTATTTTTATTCAAATACCCCATGAATTTTTCTTTGACGAATGTGTGAAATTAGGCGTTCATTTACCTTCTTTCGGAAAATATGCTGTTGGTGTACTTTTTTTTCCAAAAGATCTTAAACTAAGAGAAGAGTGTAGAGATATTTTTAATCGTGCAGCAGAAAAACTAGGACTAGATATTATTACTTATAGAACTGTGCCGGTAAATACATTTGATATCGGTACTACAGCTTTATCTGTTGAACCGGTAATGGAACATGTATTTATTGCTTGTCCAGATTACGTTGTCGATCCTATGGATTTTGAAAGGAAGTTATTTGTATTAAGGAAATATGCAAGTCATACAATAGACAATACGGTTCGTAAGGATGAAATTGGTTTTTATATAGCTTCTCTTTCTTATAAGACCGTGGTTTATAAAGGTCAGTTAACTAGCAGTCAGGTTCGGAATTATTTCCCTGATTTAAATAATAAAAGAGTTGTTTCTGCCTTCGGGTTGGTTCATTCAAGATTTGCAACCAATACATTCCCTTCTTGGAGATTGGCACAGCCATTTCGTTACATAGCTCACAATGGTGAGATCAATACATTGCAAGGAAATTTAAATTGGCTCAAAGCCAGTGAAAATGGCTTTCTATCTACTTTTTTCAGTAAGGCGGAAATGGAAATGTTATTGCCAGTGATAAACGGAGTTCAATCAGATTCTGCTTGTTTGGATAATATGATTGAATTACTTACGCTTACTGGTAGATCATTGCCGCATGTAATGATGATGTTGATACCCGAGGCATGGGATGGAGATGAAAGAATGGATCCTATTAAAAAAGCTTTCTATGAATATCATGCATCTATGATGGAACCTTGGGATGGCCCGGCTTCCATTTCATTCACTGATGGTAAAATTATTGGAGCTACCCTAGATAGAAATGGCCTTAGACCTTCCCGATATTGTGTTACCACGGATGGAAGAGTAATCATGGCTTCTGAAACAGGTGCTTTACCGATCGATCCTTCTTTGGTGTTGGAAAATGGTAGACTGCAACCAGGAAAAATGTTTGTGGTTGATATGGAGCAAGGAAGAATTATCAGTGATGATGAATTAAAAACTACCATTTGTTCACAAAAGCCTTACGGCGATTGGTTGAATAAATATAAAATTCGTTTAGAAGAATTACCTGAACCAAGAGTAATGTATACTCATTTGGAAAGTGATCAAGTATTTAAATATCAAAAAGTATTTGGATATACAACTGAAGATCTAGATGAAATAATAGCCCCCATGGCGTTGGAAGGCAAAGAGCCCATTGGATCAATGGGTACCGATGTTCCTTTAGCAGTTTTGAGTGATGAACCTCAGCATTTGAGTTCTTATTTTAAACAATTATTTGCTCAAGTTACCAATCCTCCGATTGACCCTATTCGTGAAAAATTAGTAATGTCACTGGCTTCATTTGTTGGAAACAATGGAAACTTATTAGAAGAAGATCCTTTGAGTTGTCATACGGTTGCATTAAGACATCCAGTACTTTCAAATTTTGAACTTGAAAAAATTAGGAGTATTGATACAGGAATTTTCCAAGCAAAAACGCTTCAAATGTATTTCCGTGCAGATGGAAAACCTGACTCGCTTAAAAAGGCATTGGATAGACTTTGTAGATATGCTGTAGATGCTGCTGAAGATGGTTTTGAAGTATTGATATTAACGGATCGGTCAATAGACTCCGACCATGCTCCGATTCCTTCTTTATTGGCCACCGCCGCAGTTCATCATCATTTAATTCGGAAGGGTTTAAGAGGAAGTGTAGGTTTGGTAGTGGAGTCGGGCAGTGTTTGGGAGGTCCATCATTTTGCTTGTTTGTTGGGATATGGCGCTACAGCTATTAATCCTTACATGGCCTTATCAAGTATCCGCGATATGAAATTGAGCGGAAGAATACAGACTGACTTAGAAGTAGAAAAACTTAAAAAGAATTATACAAAAGCTATCAATGATGGGTTGTTGAAGGTATTTTCCAAAATGGGAATTTCAACATTGCAATCCTATCAAGGGGCACAAATTTTTGAAATTCTTGGTTTGAATAAATCAGTGGTGGATAGATATTTTACAGGTTCTATTTCTCGCATTGAAGGATTGGGATTGGATGAAATTGCAAAGGAAACTTTGGCAAAACATGCTTTTGCATTTCCGAGCAAACACATACCCGTTGATCGTCTTCCAGTGGGTGGATTATATCAATGGAAACGCAAAGGTGAGTTTCATTTATTTAATCCACAAACTATTCATTTGTTGCAATATTCAACAAGAATGAATGATTACGGATCATTTAAAAAATACTCAAAACTGGTCAATGATCAGGGAGAAAGAGCTTGTACCCTAAGGAGTCTTTTTCAATTTAAAATACAAAGAACTCCTATTTCAATTGATGAAGTAGAACCTGCAGAAGCTATCTGGAAAAGATTTGCAACTGGAGCTATGAGTTTTGGTTCTATCTCTCATGAGGCACACAGCACATTGGCAATAGCCATGAACCGCATAGGTGGAAAGAGTAATACGGGTGAAGGAGGGGAGGATGAATTTCGATATGAAAGAATGGAAAATGGAGACTCCATGCGCAGTTCTATTAAGCAAGTAGCATCTGCAAGATTTGGAGTTACCAGTAATTATTTGACACAGGCAGATGAATTACAAATCAAAATGGCGCAGGGTGCAAAACCAGGTGAAGGTGGACAATTGCCGGGTCATAAAGTGGATGAGTGGATTGGCAAGGTTCGGTATGCTACTCCAGGTGTAGGATTAATTTCTCCGCCGCCACACCATGATATTTATTCTATTGAAGATTTAGCACAGTTGATTTTTGATTTAAAAAATGCCAATCGAGCTGCAAGAATCAATGTAAAATTGGTATCCAAAGCTGGTGTAGGTACTATTGCTGCCGGGGTAACAAAGGCCAAAGCGGATGTGGTTTTAATTGCTGGTTTTGATGGAGGTACGGGTGCATCACCGGTAAGTTCTATCAAGCATGCAGGATTGCCATGGGAGTTGGGATTGGCAGAAGCACATCAAACACTCGTAAAAAATAAATTGCGTAGTAGAGTAATCTTACAAACGGATGGTCAGTTAAAAACAGGAAAAGATATTGCGATCGCTACTTTATTGGGTGCTGAAGAATGGGGAGTAGCTACGGCAGCATTGGTTACAGAAGGTTGTATCATGATGCGTAAATGTCATCTCAATACCTGTCCGGTTGGAGTAGCTACACAGGACAAACAATTGCGTGAGCGCTTTACTGGCGATGCAGATCATGTGGTGAATTTATTTAAATTTTTAACGGAAGAATTGAGAGAAATTATGGCTCAACTAGGCTTTCGTACCATCAATGAAATGGTTGGTCAGGTTGATTGTTTGGAAATGAGGGAAGGGATTAATCATTGGAAATATAGCAAGTTGGATTTGTCACCAGTTTTGTATAAGGAGCCAGCATCTCAGGATACGGTGGTTTATAACAATGAACAACAAGATCATGAATTGGAAAATGTGTTGGATTGGAAATTGGTAGAAGCAGCACAACCTGCCTTGGAGAGTCAGAAAAAAGTGTCAGCCTCTTTCACTATCAAAAGTATCAATCGTACCACAGGTACTATTTTATCAAATGAGATTTCAAAAAAATACAAGTCAGCTGGTCTTCCAGATGATACCATACATTTTAAATTTACGGGTACTGCTGGTCAAAGTTTTGGAGCATTCAATGCAAAGGGTGTTACCTTGGAATTAGAAGGAGATGCGAATGATTATTTTGGAAAGGGATTGAGTGGAGCTAAATTAATTGTGTATCCATCATCGAAATCAAATTTTGTTCCAGAAGAAAATATCATCATTGGCAATGTTGCTTTTTATGGAGCTACCTCAGGGGAATCCTATATCAGAGGAAAGGCTGGAGAGCGATTTGCTGTTCGTAATTCAGGAGCCATAGCAGTTGTAGAGGGAGTAGGTGATCATGGATGTGAATATATGACAGGAGGAAGGGTGGTTGTATTGGGAGCAACAGGAAGAAATTTTGCAGCTGGAATGAGTGGCGGGATTGCTTATGTGTATGATGTGAAGGGAGAGTTTCCATTACAGTGTAATATTGAAATGGTTGATTTGGATCCAGTCTCTGAATCGGATAAGGAAGAATTGTTTAAAATGATTAGCGATCATTATAAGCATACCAAAAGTACAGTGGCAAAATTTGTAATGGAAGATTTTGATAATCAGTTAAAAAACTTTATTAAAATATTTCCTAAGGACTATAAAAAAGTTTTACAAAAGCAGTCTGAAAAAGTAAAGAACGAAGTAAAGAAATAATATTTATTTTTTAGATACAGCATTAAAATAATTGTTTAAATTAAAAATTTCCACTTCGGAGATAAATTAAAAATGGGCAAACAAACAGGATTTTTAGAATTTACTCGGGAACTTCCCTCTAAGCGTTTACCTGAAGAAAGGGTGGGAGATTACAAAGAATTTATCGAAAGATATTCAGACGAAAAATTAAATCAGCAGTCATCAAGGTGTATGGATTGTGGTATTCCTTTTTGTCACAATGGTTGTCCTTTAGGAAATGTGATACCTGAATTTAATGATGCGGTGTATAAAAAGAATTGGAAAGAAGCCTATGATATATTGTCATCTACTAATAATTTTCCTGAGTTTACTGGACGTATTTGTCCTGCACCTTGCGAGACCGCTTGTGTGCTTGGGATCAATCAACCAGCGATTGCAATAGAAGAGATCGAAAAGCATATCATTGAAATTGCTTTTGACAAGGGATTTGTACAGGCTGAAAAACAGATTATGCGAACTGGTAAAAAAGTTGCAGTAATCGGAAGTGGTCCTGCAGGTATGGCTGCCGCTGCACAGTTAAATCTTGTTGGCCATTCAGTAACTGTATTTGAAAGAGATGATATGCCAGGTGGTTTATTACGATATGGCATACCTGATTTCAAACTTGAAAAATGGGTAATTGATAGAAGAATAAAATTGATGGAAGAAGAAGGTATTGTATTTAAATGCAATGCCAATGTAGGCGTTGACATCAGTATCAGTAATCTATTGAGAGAATATCAAGCGGTGGTAATGGCTGGCGGTAGCACCATTCCAAGAAATTTGGATATACCTGGAAGGGAATTAAAAGGAGTTTATTTCGCTATGCAGTTTTTAAAGCAACAAAATAAAAGGGTTAGCGGAACTACATTTACTGAAGAAGAAATTATGGCTACAGGTAAAAATGTAATTGTAATTGGAGGTGGAGATACAGGAAGTGATTGTGTAGGTACTTCTAATCGTCACAAAGCTAAATCCGTCACCCAGTTTGAGCTTTTGCCTAAACCTCCTGTTCAAAGAAACGAAGTAATGCCTTGGCCATCTTATCCGATGTTACTTAAAACAACTTCATCTCATGAAGAGGGCTGCGATAGAAAGTGGGCAGTAGCAACAAAAGAATTTATAGGGGATGAAAAAGGGCATTTGAAAGCAGTTATTATGGTGGATTTGGAGTGGAAAATAGTGGATAATAAACCGGCTCAATTTGTAGAAGTAAAAGGTAGTGAAAGAAAGATTCCTTGTGAACTTGCATTTTTGGCAATGGGTTTTAATCATCCGCAACATGAAGGTATGATTGTTGATATGGAAGTTGAGTTGGATGAAAGAGGTAATGTAAGAGCATCAGAAAAAAATTACCAATCTAATATATCTCGTGTATTCACTGCAGGTGATATGCGTCGTGGCCAGTCATTGGTGGTATGGGCAATTAAAGAAGGAAGAGATTGTGCTCAAAAGGTAGATGAGTTTTTGATGGGACAATCCTTATTGGAAACTGCTGATAGAAACGCCATTGCTCGATATTTGTAGTTTAATAAATTT
>Ga0114960_10002552_pt1 | contig 14123 bp, 16 predicted proteins | sample C_130625_MF_Meta_FD_92637 | JGI IMG/M metagenome (GOLD analysis project Ga0114960, IMG submission 92637) | Freshwater microbial communities from Lake Croche, Canada to study carbon cycling - C_130625_MF_MetaG | ecosystem: Environmental > Aquatic > Freshwater > Lake | place: Lake Croche, Canada... | reverse complement strand
GCGGCTCTGGGCTCTCTTGGCCCCCCAAAAAAAAGCGCCCGCGGGCCCCCGCCCCCCCCGCACCCCCCCCCCCCCCCCCCCCCCCCCCCCCCCCCCCCCCCCCTTTTTTTTTTTTTTTGGCATGGGCCTGGCGTTGGCTTGATTTATTTAGGCTGATTGCTGAAGCCTGAATATTCCCGGCAAAGCATTGCAAGTTGAGTGTTGTAAGTTAATTGTTGCAGTTAAGGTTGGAAGGTCTAAAGTGGCAATCTGGAGGATAATTTCAAAGCAGTTTGCGGCTAATCTTAATCGCTAGATTTTGCTTGCAAAGTTTTGATCTTTAAGTTTGGAGATTCCCCGCTTTAGCACTAAATATCTAGCGCTAGATATTTAGTGCTAGATATTCGGTATTAGTTATTTAGTTCTGCAGGCTTGTCTTTTCAGCTGGGACCCAGTGGGGACAGATATCGATCAATTGCCAGGTGGGGCTAAGCACGCTGCCCCATAGGTGGCAGAAGGGGTTGCTGGTTTCGCAGCCGGAGCAGTGCCTGCAGATCAGGCATTTTGCGTAAAACGCCGACAAGGGAGGCGAGGCAGGATGAAGAAATATTAATACATCTTGACTCTGTCGAGCACTTCGCTTTTGAGTCTAGGCCCAAATCAAGGCGCTTTCTCGAGTTTCGCGGATATTTGAGGGCTCGTGCGGCATGGCTTGCGATATTGCTGAGTTCTAGTCCTCAATCATTTAGCAGCTTAATTTCTGGATTCTCTATCGCAAGGTTATAAAGTCTTTCGTGAATTAGTTCACGAAGTCTAATTATTTCTAGGTGTGCTGAGAATTCCCGGTGCACAACAATTGCTTCTCCAGAAGTGAAGGGCAAGTTTAGGGGAAGCCTAACTAGGTTCTCGCCGCTTATTTTCATGCTTAAGACAGTGCCATAACCAATTGTGAGATCAGCCTCGCTTTTGCCTTCCCATAGTCCTCTTTTATATCGGGCCATGGGGATAGGGTCATTCCAGAGGCCAATTTTCTTCAGGGATTTTTCTACAATTGGATATTCACCCCTTGGCAGGGCAAGCGTGGGATACATGGCAATGTCATTAAATGATAATTTAGACTTTTTAGTTAGCGGGTGGCTTGGATTTGCCACGAAGAAAACTGGCATCGATGAAAGGGGAAAGGCAGTTAGTTCTGTGTCATCTGGTGAAGGTATATCCGGGAGCCCAGTGATGCAGGCGTCAACAATTCTTTCCCTGAGAAGCTGAAAATTTCTGCGTATTCCTACAATATTGCATGGGCCCATTAGCCATCTTTCTGGGGTAGGGGTGCAAAGTAGTGGCCCAGACCAGTAGGTGGCATCTAGTCTTAGCAGTCTGCTTCCCATCCATCTCGCCTTTTGATGAATACGACGCTCCATAAATAGTAATTTTGTATCGCCAATGGTATCCCACTCGCCATTAATGCGCTTAAGTTCAAGCCTGAAAAGATCAAGGCATTTCTTAGTCTGTCTGTTAATCGTAGACATGCTAAATTTAAATATATTTGCCGCTTCTTCTGTTGTTCTAAGCCATTGGATCGCGTCGAGGCAGGTTAGGGCATCTTGGTCAACCACTCGGCCCATACGTGGGCTTCAATTATATGCCAGGACAAGCAAATAAAGTCAAGGCTTTTAGATTACGTAGCCCACAGAAGTCTATGCTCAGGCAAGGGGCATATATGGGGATTTGATTTTTAATCTTTCCGATTATGCCGCTGCGTTATTAGGATATTTTGGCTATGGATTCACAACTGGGTTTGGAATTCCAATGGTTTTCAATTTATATTATCTAGAGGCCTTTATGGATTGCAACTTTGCCATAGACGCAGCTAAGAATATTGGGGCCCAGGGGACTTTCGAAAAAGTTGCGAAGGTTTGCTGGATGCAATTTAGTCGGTTTCGTTAAGAAATTTCGGTGCTAGTTTCCAAGCTATAACAATAGCTGCCAGTCCATAGGTAGCAAAAGTGGAAGCTTGCCCTATGGAACCGTTTTCATATAGATCTGCCCCCAGTAGAGCGAAGTCCACCAGTGAGGCAATGGTTCCCCAAATCATCACCCAAATACTCACATAGGCTATGCCTTTGGCTGTTTTATTCATGCTTGAGCTGCCGTTGGCATAATTTTACGGATGCCAAATTAGTTTAACATGATTTTGCTCATAGAATTTCCAATCCCAAGCTTGCGCTACCTAAATGCAAGCTCGGGCACCCATGCTACGGGCGTTTACTGGCAACGCCCATGGATGGCCACCACTTGCTGACCTTATATTAGCAAATTTGTATTATTTAATTGATTGGCATTTATACCAGGAAGAAATACCCGCTGGGCATTGAAATCTAGATCAATATTAGTACCGCCAGCCACTGCCACCCCATGGGAAGCTTTAGCCTCTCCCCAAAATCCCCTCAGGTCTAAAATGTCCTGGCTGGGATTAAATCCATTGATCGTTAGGTTGCGTCCCCAAGCATAGGAAAGCTTGTAGGTTTCAGCAAAAGAGTTGCTTGCGGTTAGTAGGGTATCAGCCGCTGACACATTTATGTTTTTTGATCCCACTGAATTGGTTATGGGGTCAATAATTGGAACTTTTGGTGTGACTATTGGCGAAGTGGTTACTCCAGAATTTATCAGAGGATCCGGCGGAATAGCTGTAGATTTAGCTATGGATCCAGTTACTAGTAAATCAGACGCTTGAACAGTTTTTCCTGGGGGAATTGTCCCTTGTACATAGGAACTGCTGGAAGCCCCAGCGCTTAGGGTGAGGCCCCAGCTGGGTGGCTTTAAATTTACCTGCCATGTGCCGTCAGTTAATTGAGTTTGTGTAACGCTGAAGTCACTGATATTTCTCAATTGGTAGCGACTATTTATTGTGGCACTCCATTGACTAACGGCACTATTACCAGTATTGCTAACAATAATCTGCCCTTCGAATGTTCCATTCCATTGACCGCTTAGGCTTAACTTGGCAGTTAGTTCAGTTGAAGCTGGGGATTGGGTTGGAGTGGGAGCTAACGGAGAAGGGGTGGGGGCAATTGGGGTTGCTGCAATGGGTGTTGGCGAAACTATCGTTGGTGATCCTGTCCCTTGGCCGAAGTTGGGGTCTTTGAGAACTTGTGCTAAGTCAAAGGCACTATTTCCTCCAACTATGTAGTCAAAAGATAGACCTGATGCCACTGAAATGTCAGCAAAACTTTTGCCATTTAACCAGTAGTCAGAAGCGGCCTTAACCAGGCTATTTGTGTCACCTGTGGCATCGTTAGATAGATCCCAGAACATGACACCACCAAGCCCTTTCTCGCGAGCCCAGGCACTTTTAAGGGCAATTGTACCTGGTGTTTCAAATGAACTATATATTTTTTGAGCTTGGTTCCATAGATATGCCGCTTGGGCATTGTCATCCCAGATCAGTTGCCAGCCTCCGGCACGGTACTGGTTAAGTAAATCTTTGTAGTCGTATACTCCTTTCTCAAAGGAACCTGGGGCTGCTCCAGCACTGGCATCTTTGTAGCCAAAATCTGCAACTCCGTAGTCATCGGCACTGGCTTGTACGCCTGTCCAAGCCCTTGTGTAGAGAGGATTGCCAAGCACTATTTTGCCTGCTGGTACTCCATTGGCTAAGTAAGCATTCACAGCTGTGCCAATGTCGTAGCCGATCGGATCTCCTGTAAGGGCAGACTGGTGACCAGTTGAGTTCTCCCAGGTTCCGTGGAAATCGTAGGACATTAGATTAAAAAAATCTACATATTTTGCCAGTTCAGTTAGATTCATGCCTGGAATCTTGTCTACCCCTGCTGGTGATGCCACGGAGATTTCATAATAACGACCACTCTCAGCGCCTAGGCTGTTTAGCTTGCTTCTAAGTAGTTTAAGTGTCTCTGCGTAGTTAACTCCATCCTGGGCAGATGTGCTGTTTCCGGCTAGGCCGCCACCGCCCGGGTACTCCCAGTCAAAATCAACGCCATCAAACATATTGTATGTCTTAAGGAAGTTGATTACGGAGTTTGCAAATACTTCTCGTTCGGCGGCAGTGTCGAGGGTGGTTGAGAAGTTATCTGATAATGTCCAGCCGCCAATTGCTATGCTGGTTCTCAGCTTTGGATTTAAACTCTTAAGTTCTGCGATCTGATTGAAATTGCCGAATACAGTTTGATTGGCACGGGAATCACCAGCTGGGTAGTAGTAGCTGTCTGCCTTGCCGGCAACTGCATCGGCAGGGTTTGTGAAGCGTTTATCTGTGGCTGCATAGCTATCAAATAGCGACACTTGCCCCTTGCTGTCGATCCTTGCAAATGCATAGATCAGGTGAGTGAGCTGATTGACTGGGACGTCCGCGATTTGAAAATTACGGCCGTAAATCCCCCATTCAGGAAAGTAAGCCGCAACAATGGGTTGCGAGACTGGGCTGCTATTCGTCATTTTCAGCTAATGGCGTGGTCTGGATAGCCGCAAACTAACAAGCGATGCTTGCAACACCTGTTGGCTGGCTAACAATAACTTAGCTGCATATCTGCTGCGTTGACACTCATTTTGCTGAGCCTTTACTTAGCTCTTGCTGAGATCTAGCTGAATATTTTCTGAGTAGAAGCTGAGGGCTTGTTGGGTCTTATCGAAAATCCACTCAACGGAAGCAAATTACAGCTACCTAAGAAAACTTAGCGATCCTCTGGGGAGCCAGGCAGTGGTTCGATCAGCGTGGGAGGATGATATGTACCTGTAAATACTTCCTGTTCCCGGCCTTTCCAGAATTCACCCATGCGCATCAGGTCGGCGTGGGACTCCTCCAGCAGGGCCATATAGGCTTGGGGATCCATGCTGTCTTTGGCCTCTTTGAGTTTGCTGAGCCGTAACAGGTGCAGCATCCAGGGTTTGCTAAGTTCACCGCGCTCCTCGAGATAGCGTGCAAGCTCCTCTGAGCTGGGGTAGGGCACCGAGGCCATGGTTTTGCGCAGTTAGTACCTAATTTTATGGAGATTTTAGGCTTTGTGCGTTTTACCAGTATTTTTCCCCAGCCAGGGGAGGGGCGGGGGGGTAGCCTTTTGGGGCAGAGTCTGCTGCACCGCAAGTCCTGGGGCTCGGCTAAGCTATGGAAAGCAGGCAAAGCTTCAAAATTCAAGAAACCGTAAGTGTGATCACCCCCACCAGGCTTTTGCCCGACAGGCTAGCCATGTTGGTGGAACTCAACCAGAGCCTTAAGCAAAACAGCTGCAAAGTTGAACATGTGATTGTTGTTGACGGCAACAGTGCTGCCCTGTTGCCTGAGGAGTTGGCTGGGCAAGCAACTGTTCTGGCAACCGAACGGCAGATCGGTCAATCTGCGGCCCGTAACCTTGGCCTTGTGGTTGCCCATGGTGATTGGATTACCAGTGCTGACGACGATGACTGGCTTTATCCCCACTCCCTTGATAAAAGGCTTAGCGCGATCCAGCGGCATCCCAATGCTCTTTGGTCTGCCGGGTATTGCAGAGATGATTTCAAAAGTGACCCTCAAATTCTGCCCGCGGGCGCCTGTTCCCCAGGGGATGTTTGGCGGGCCTGGCCATCGCCAGGCGACAGCATTCCCCTGGGCCCTACTACCTTGCTTGTGGAATCAGCCTTATTAAAGCGTGCCGGTGGCTGGATGGGACTCTCCCAAGGGGAAGATATTGGCATGATGATTGCAGTTACAAGTATGGCACCTGGGGTCTTAATTGATGAATTTGTTTACCATATCCGCTTGCATGGTGGACAGATGACCAAGGCCAGTTGGTTTGATGATTTAGAACTATTATCACGGCGTTCTGCCTGGGATCGGGGGGAGCAAATCCTTTCCCATGCCCTTAGCGCAAACGCCAGGTTGGCTATACTAGAGTTACGTTAATCTCCCAAGTTGCCTGGGTCTATATCATTTTTACTTTGGTTAAGGCGCTGTGAATTGGTTGCTCGGCGATGGCTGGGTTGGCGCTAAATTTGTTGTCTAAATTTTGTCAAGCGCTATGGGCTTTTGGTGTTGTCTATCGGCTAAAAGCCCTGTGCCCTGGCCCTGGGGTGGCCTTGGCCGTGGTTCATGGCTGAACTTTGTCCTCGGCGTGGTGGTTGGCTTCGGCATCCTGCAGACGGCTCCCTTGCAGGCGGCTGCGGAATTCAGCCTGCCGCCCTTGCCCTACTCGGCCAATGCCCTAGGGCCTGCGGTTGATGGGCGCACGATGGCTATCCACCATGATCGTCACCATGGGGCCTACGTGGCAAATCTCAACGGCCAGATCCCCTCGTTCCCAGAGTTGGCAACGGTGGATATCACCACCTTGCAGGGTTCTATCTCTAAATATTCCACTGCCGTTCGCAACAATGCAGGAGGCCACTACAACCACAGTTTGTTTTGGACTGTGATGGCCCCTCCCGGCAAGGGAGGCCAACCTTCGCCGGCACTAATTAAGGCAATTAATGCAGCCTTTGGTTCCCAAGAGGCCATGCAGCAGCAGTTCAACGAAGCTGCCACAAGCCGCTTCGGCTCCGGTTGGGCCTGGCTGATAGTGAAGCCCGATGGTGCTTTGGCCATCACCAGCACCCCCAACCAGGACAACCCCCTCATGGATCTACCTGGCATTGAGCGTGGTACTCCCATTTTGGCGTTGGATGTGTGGGAGCATGCCTATTACCTCAACTACCAAAATCGCCGGCCTGAATACATCAGTGCCTGGTGGAATGTGGTGAATTGGGAAGATGTGAATAGCCGCTATGCGGCGACCCAATCAGCTCAACGGGTTTAGGGTTAACCGTTACAACGCCAGGCATCGATGGAGCACTTGAATTGGGGTTACATCCAACTGGCACTGCTTGCAGTTGCCTTTGGAGCGCTCCAGCTCTGGTGGATCAGTAGCACCCTGAAAAAGCGAGATTTGGCACGACCCATGGGCGAGCAGGAGTTTCGTAAGGCGCTGGAGAGAATTTGGGCAAAGGATCAGCAGAGGCTTTGAGAGCAAGCCCTGCGCTGGCGGCAACGCCTCAGCTGTTGCTGCAACACCCTCCCAGATCAGATACATCTGGATTGCCCTTCAAACCCACGGAGTCGTTGCAAAACTTCATAGGATGTTGGCGGTCATCGAGCGGGTCCTTGGGTCCGCTTTTTTTATGGGGTGGCAGGCTCAGTGAAAAATCCAGCAGATGCCAGCCGCCCAGGATTTAAAGCCAGTGCCTTCGAGGATCTGCCATGGCACTGTCGGCAGCTAAAGCACTGAGTGGCAGCGGAAAATCTTGATTTAAGCAGTGTTAGATAGAAAGCATCTTGAAACCAAGAGCAATCAGAACAGCACCACCAACAATCTCAAGTCGACTACCGAATGCTGCGGGCATTCTCCTGGCAAGCCCTAAACCCAAATAGGTAGATGCAAAAGCAGCAATAGCAATGGGAACTGAGTAATCAAGAATCGGTTTACCTGCCAAGCCAAGGGTTACACCGACCCCGAGTGAGTCAATACTGGTTACGGTTGAAATAAACAGAATCTTCCAAAGACCATGGGTACGAGGGTCCTCTGACTCTGTGTTTTCATCTGGGTCATGATGATACGCTTCCCAGCACATGTGAGCACCAACAGATACCAATAATATGAACGCCACCCAATGGTCATAGTTAACAATTAGGTCCTTAGCAAAATGACCAAGGAAGAATCCAATAATGGTTGCAACGCCTTCTGCAAATGCTGAGCTGAATGCAAACGAGAATGCCCGCTGCGCCGAAAAGCGCCGAAAACCCATCGCAAATGCAGCGGAGAATGAATCAATGCTTAGAATTACTGCAAAAATAATTATTTCCCAGGTCATTACAGAAAGAATCGTTCATTCCATTGTATTCCATTATCCTCCCATGTATCAGGGGCCGCTAAGGGAGTCATTGCTTTAAAAATTTACATCCTGGAACATCTATTAGGCGCCACCTTCCCCCTGGATCAGGCGACCTCCGCGGCCACCACCCCCTCGGCTCGCCGCGCCTTGGGGGCCCCTTGGGAGCAGCACTTGCTTAGATGCTTCTGCCTTCGAAAGCCTCATAACAAGATTCGCCTGGGCAAGAGGTGCTGCTACTTCCAGTGGCGTGGAACATCTGCTGGCCGCTTGCAGCAGTCACTCAAAGCTAGGCTGGGGAGCAATCGAATTTCCTATGTTTCAGAATAATAGGAATTAATATATATCTTTCCCGCTAGACTTAATGTTGATTGTGGCTTTGTTCTGTGATTGCTGGCATGGCTGCAGCTGCTTGAAATCACTTGGCTTGGACAAGCGTAACTGCCCGAGAGAGGGTTAATCCCATGACATCATAAATGACGAATCCGTGAAGAAGAATTAACATCCTTGCCCGAGCAGATGTGCCTTTAATGCCACTGATAGAGGCAGAGAAAACAGAAGAAAAAGAAGCAACTAAATAGTCGATTGGTCGGGGGTTTTCAGCTTCGCAATCCAAGCGAAATAGTTGGCGGTGTTTGCTCCCAGCGCTGGTATCCAGGCGCCAATAGACCCACCCCCAAATAAGAAGTGAATAAGGCAAAAAGAATAGAAGTTGCGTGATTAGGAGAAACCGTGAGCTGGTGAGGTCGAAAACCAATATATTTAGTCCAATCAACTGAATGGTCATCCTGATAACGAGGTAAATTCCAAGTATGTCTAGATATCTTCGAGACCACTTGGGCCTCCCTCGCGAGGCAAATAGATAGGCAAGGGGAGCAATAATTAGGGGAAAAGTTAAATAGGAAAGTCGACCAACAACAAATAACTCGAAGGAGGCAAAGACGGCAATCGCTCCGTGAAGGGAAGAGAGAAATTCAGTGTTAGCAACGAATGCTAAATTCTCAAAACACAGCAGCGAGAAAGTGATGAAAAAGAATATCTCTTCCCATCTATGCGAAAATAGGAGAGTGCCGATGCCCTTAGGGGTGATCTCTCCTCTCTGCCTTCCAGGTTTTCGCTCATTGCTCCGTTACCTCCAATAAATCTTCAATCGCACAATCAAGCACCGTCACAATCTTCCCCGCCAGATCTAGCGACAGTGCTGATGCTGCCTTGTCGTCGTGCCGTGCCAGGCGAGTGACCGTGGTCGCCGCCACCCCCGCTTGTACTGCTAAGGAATTCATGGTGATCGGTTTCTCCCCCGCCTCTGCCCGGCGCAGATTTGCCTTGGCGATTGCCTTGGCCAGGGTGAGTCGAACCTGTTTTGCCATATGGATACTATACCTAAAGCGTCTAGGGGCTGGAAAGTTCACTTAGGCACGCTATCTCTAGTATTAAAAGCTGTAATTCCCCTGTTGGGGCTACCCAGGGAAGTAGCATCAAATGCTAAAAACTTTCTGCAGGTGGGTGATCGGGTTGTGGGGGTTGTCGCAGGCAATCCAAAACTCTGTGCTGCCGCTTCTCAACAGAGCACGAAAGTCATCTGCATCAATCAAAATGCCTGCATTTACTGCCAAGGAGACCATTCCCTCGGGAGTAGTAGCACCATAGAAATCCCTTTCAAGCCCTGGATCGCCATCCACTTGATGAAGAAAGTGATCCAGCGCATCCAGCAGTGGTGAGCAAGAGGAATCCACGCTGGGCGATCAGGCGCGATGAAACGCTACTTAGGCACGGATATCTATAGCATATAACTTGTATAAATTAGTTCCTAGTGCTGTGATTGCTGTATAAAATTGGACGTATATAGTACCTTGATTTTGCTAAGCGTTGGTGGCTCTTGGCTTTTGGGGGCAGGGGTGAAATTTTGGCCTAGGCGCTGCTGGGGCTGGAGTTAATTATCTATGCTTTCTCTTGATAGTAGTTTTTTGTGCGCTATGTAGTCTGTATATGATCATAAGGGTGGAGTAATGAAATCCGATCGCAGTCACTCTTCAGCATATATTTGCTCCGTTCAACCATGGGATTCGCAGGCACAATCTTTGCGCCAAAGTAATTTTCCTGAAACTCTGTACAGATAGTTTATGGTATCTGGCCCACTATTTTTAGATGAAAAGCAGTATCGCTACAAAATTTCCAACAACACATCCAACAAAACAATCAGTCTGAAATTAGTGACCTGTCGGGTTCGTTTGTTCTGCCCCCAAGGGCGTCAAAAACGACTTTGCATCATTTCACTTCAGAATGCTTCACCGACCGCTCCCCTGCCACAACGAGCACCGTTGTACCGCTGCCATGGCGCCAGTTAGAACCCTCTGCCACATCGCACAGATGCCATGGGGACCTGAGCGCCCCGTGAAGTACCTACAAGACTCACAGGAGTTCAATAGGTAACCAAGGAGTGCGCAGGAAGCGCAAACCCACCCAGGGGAACGAAAAATGGCATAAGCACTGGGGTTCTTTAGGAAGTCTTCCCCCACAAACTGTTTCTAGGGACAATTAGCGATAGGTCGGTCATCTCATGCTTGAACCAACGCATTACCAACTGCATGGATCTAGACCAGAACGCTCTCTCTCCAACGGCGCTGGCCTGGGACCGCAATGGTGAACTGCGTTCTCAAGAGTTCCGATGCCTTCTGGTGCGTCTCCGGGCCCAGGAGGTCAATTCAAAGCATTCAGACGCAACTGAGCGTAGAAGGCGCTGATCAAGCGCCCTGACGCCTCACGCCCCTTCAGCGCACCACCCCATCACCTCCTCCCGCCGAGCAACCCACTGGTGGCACCGCTTGGTTAGTTGCTCACCCTGGGGTATCAGGCCCTGGTGAATCGGGCAGGTCAGCAAGGTAACGCAGTGCCTGCCGACCTCATAGCGGAAGTGCTGACAGGTGATGCAGACCTTGGCGGATCGGGCGGGTCTCAGAACATCGCTATCCAGGTAGTGCCATTCCTCAACGGTGCCAGGGTCAGCAGGGCGAGCAGTGGGCATCGGTCGCCAGCAGGTACACCAGTACTACTCAGGTTGGGGCGGAAGGTCAAGTGCCGGCGTCTGCAAATACTTGGATCAAAAGTGGGCAATGGTTTTACGCTGGGTTTATGTACCACCAGCGCCAAGGACTGACCAAAGGTTTGCTCGCTGCAATGACTTTTGGTCTTAGCGCCCCGTTGATCAGCACCATGACCTCAACCGGGTCGCCGCTGGTTCTGGCGGGACTGCTCTACGGCGGATCTGCACTGGCACTGCTGACGGCAAGGGCAGTGCGGGGGCAAAGCAACCAGGAGAGTTCGCTCAAACTCCAGGACCTGGGGATGCTGGCGCTGCTGACCTCGATTGGCGGCATCGCTGCTCCGATCTGCCTGGTAAGCGGTTTGGCATTTCTTTCAGCGGGTTCTGCATCGTTGCTGCTGAACCTGGAGTCAATCTTCACGATGGCTATTGCCATATTGGTGGGCAGGGAGCATCTGAGCAGAAAGGGTGTTACTGCAGCAGCACTCATCCTTGCTGGGGCAGTGATCATCGGGGGCGGAACCATTACTGGGAACACCCTTCATGGGGCAGTCCTGATCGCTTTGGCGTGTCTTGGGTGGGGCATTGACAACAACATCAGTCAGCGCCTGAGCATCAGGGACCCGCTGCAGATCGCCCTACTCAAGTCAGTGGGTGCTTCTGTACCGATGCTCCTGGTGGCAGGACTGACAGTGGCAAGATTCCCAAACCCCATGGAGGTCTTGGTCATCCTGATGATTGGTGGGGTGGGATATGGACTTTCCATTTGGTTGGACCTACTGGCATTAAGAGATTTAGGCGCTGCTAGGGAATCCGTCATTTTTTCTACGGCACCCTTTGTTGGAGCAGGTTTCTCTGTACTTGCCCTCAAGGAAGCACTCAGCACCAACCTGATCGCCTCTGGCGTCTTGATGCTTGGCGGCGTTGCCCTGCTGCTCAATGAAGACCATGCCCACTGGCATCGCCACGATGAGATGTGGCATGAGCACAAGCACTTACATGCCCCATCTGATCAAGACCAACACCATGCCCATGAGCATCCTAATGGTGAGGCAGTAAGTGTGCCAACAGACCGTCCGTTTTGGCACTCCCATCCCCACCTGCACCAACCCATTGCCCACGCCCATCCCCATGTCAGCGATGGGCACCACCGTCATCGGCATCAGCATTGAGGTATTGGCGTGGCCAATCACACCAAACTTAAGAACCTTTGGCGGCAGCCACTCTTGTTCCGCTGAGCGGAGACAGTGTTCGTAACCACTACTCCTGCTGTTTGGATCAAAGCAATATTCCCTAGTTTTCCAAGATCAGATCTATTGCTGATTCAGGAAATCTTATTGATTATTGCTTTGGGATACAGAAAAACGACATTGGCAATACAGTCTCCGCTTACATCTTTTTTGTAGTATCACCAATCTATGTTTAAACTTTGCAAGACAGCATTTTTATAACGAACCATCCCGTGGTATCGCTAATCTTCTCTTGTAAATCCACTTCATCGTCTGCCTCCCAGGTCTTGCTGATGGTGTCTTCGATAAGTTCTTTTTTGTCGTTATCACTGATGGTGTTAGCGTTATTGTCAGTGCTGAAATCAAATTCAATTTCAATGATTTTGAAGTTCATTGATGTTTCTTGATTGCTTAATTATTATAGCATGTATTGTTAATTTCTGCAACAATTTCCAGGGTCTCGATTGTTAAGTTGTTCTAAATTCAAGGACTTGCGGGAATTACGGCTCAATCCTCCGAAATCTTATGGAATATTGCATTGGGGCAGATATAAAAACAAAATTGACATTTTGTCCCTGCTGACAATGGTTTCGTCAAGCTTGGCCTGGTCGCCACAGTCTTTGGGGTAATTCAGGTTTTATGGGTCCACAGAACCTTGCGGAAGGGCGTTTTGCTTTACCACTGAGTGAGGGTGATTTCTGTTAGGCGCTCAAGACTACTGAAACCAATAATTGTTTTAAGTATAATTAGGCAATGCGAATACAAATCGAAAATGGTAATCCATAATCGCGCCTGATGACGAGGATCATTTACTCATATGAAAGTGACGCTAGATTGGTTTCAGCACCTTCTATAGTTTAGAAGGTACTCCAGAAGTTAGGTAAATGACAGATACCACGCCAATCTCGCAAGCCTACGATGTTACTCTGGAAAGAGGACTTGCAGACTTGAATAATAGCGAAAGTCCTTCGTCAAAGTCATGGCACCAATTCTTCCGCAGGCGCCAAATTGTGCAATCGCTGGAGGCAGTTCAGGATCTCATCGCTGTGTCACTGTGCATGGGTTTGTTCTGCGTAATGGCATTGCAACTAAAGAATATTTTCCAATCACTACTTACAACGCCGCAATTTCACGAGATCACGGCAGACATCCTCTTTATTCTAATATTGGTAGAGCTTTTTAGGCTCTTGATTATCTACCTGCAGGAGCAGCGTGTGTCAATTGGAGTTTCAGTGGAGATAGCAATTGTATCGGTTCTTAGGGAGGTAATAGTGAATGGTGTACTGGAAACTGATTGGCAACAAATGCTCGCATTATGCCTATTTTTGGCAACTTGTGCACTGTTGCTTATTGTTCGTGTGTGGTTGCCGCCCACATTTGAAGGAGTTGACCCAGAAGGAAATGTGTCTGCAAGAATTCTTAAAGAGAAAAAGAGATGAACTGGGGATACTTCCAACGTGGTCTATTTAGCTTCGTCTTTGAAGGTCTTCAGGTCTGGTTGGTCCGAAGCATCCAGTAGATATTGAATCTGGCACGGCCCCTGATCGGGGTTGGGCCAAAGGCGCTGGAAAAAATCTGGGCGCAATAATAACCAACGCCATAAAGACCCAGTAGTTGCGTATCTACCTCACTGATGCTGCCGTCCAGTGCTCACAGCGGTTGCTAGATGCCACCTGAGTGGGGAGTAGTGCCTGCCAGACCCTGCAAACGCCAGAACCCCGCTGGCATCCATGGAAGTTTTGGCAGTTGACGCAGCGAGCGGGGGTGGTGGGCATTTGTGCCAGTGAAGCAGTCGTCCACTCTACTATTTGAAGGTGTTTTTTAGGTGGTGCCTAAAGGGAAAGACAAAGTCCAGCAGTCGAGGCTGGGCCCAAGCGGCCAGTCTCACTGATTGACTCCGCGACCTTCGCCACACCCGAAGCAGGCAATGGGGAACTGGGGAATCTACCGCTAGATGTGTTCCCAACTCATCGCAACAAGATGTAAAGATCTTTCCATGTCAGTCAGCGACTTTGAACAAG
>Ga0114960_10002551_pt1 | contig 14124 bp, 14 predicted proteins | sample C_130625_MF_Meta_FD_92637 | JGI IMG/M metagenome (GOLD analysis project Ga0114960, IMG submission 92637) | Freshwater microbial communities from Lake Croche, Canada to study carbon cycling - C_130625_MF_MetaG | ecosystem: Environmental > Aquatic > Freshwater > Lake | place: Lake Croche, Canada... | reverse complement strand
GAAACCCTTATTGCCAATTTTAAAGATAGCGCCAAGAATTTAATGCGCGACCCGACAAATAAACAGACGTATGCTTTGGATATGTATTGGAAAAGGCTACAGCAACAAGATAGATGGTTTATGATTACACCTCCGACAGTAACGCAATACGAGAATTATAGCGATATCGAGGAAAGAAATGTGAATTATGATTTTTTAATGTTGGATATGAACAAGGCGTGGCTGAGGCGTTGAATCGTATATTCACCTCAAAATTGAACCCTTTTTTGCCAATTAAAAATAAATCAAAAACAAAATGAGTCTATCCATGGAAAATGAAGAAACGCGTCGTAATAACGACATGTATTCATTCATGAATGTATATATGGACACATTCATGAATACGGCCGCATATGCCAATACTATTATACGGCCAAATTATAATACCGCACCTATTGTAACTATATCGCCCGATGATTTGAAGCGGGCTATAGATAATCACTCTCATAATACAGTTTCGTTATTATTCGATATGGGAGCAGACCCGCATTGGACTTATGAATGGCTAGCGCCAGACGGGACGAATCAGTGGGGGTCCGCACTCCATTATGCGGTTTCTATTGCCACCAAGCCTTATACACAAGAAGAAGTATGTAACCATAGCGATATTGTTATGCGCATTTTGGATACAGGAATAGATTCGGACGGTGACGGCGGTCATAATAGTAACGAAACGCCACTTAAGCTGGCTATTAAGTGCGGGAATGTAGAGGCAGTCGATATGTTATTGAATCGAGGAGCGGACCCGAATTATTGGATGGCTGACCTAGACGAAGATAGTCCTATTGTATGTTCCATTAAGCGGGGTGATGCGAGGATTACTGACCTACTTATAGATGCGGGAGCGGACGTAAACTCGGATGATTTTACAAAGAGCCCTCTCTATGTTGCCATATCACTCAATGATGTTATTAGTATCAATGCGCTAATCAACGCGGGGGCAAATAGAGAAGGGCGAATGGGATTGGATGGATATGAGTTTACGTGGCAGGTAACTAAGGTGACCGTCCAAATGTAGCGGTAGCACACTATTGCCCCCCAGTCAATAACAAAAACGAAGACATAACCTTTTTATTTTTATCGGCATATTCCATGGTCTTCAAATTCGCGGCATGTTCCTTTTTCATAATCCCCTCGCGCATGCTTTTCTCTTGATTCATCAAATATCTTTCCGACTCTTGTTTTTCGAGCGGGGTCAGTGCCTGCGCGCCCCTCTCTCTCATTAAGTGGTCGGCGGATTGATATCGTTTTACTTTTTGGAAGTCGGATTCGCTTACCGCTATCATGGTCTGGTCTTTATGGACCTTTCGTAAATCCTCGAATTTTAGTTTACTAAATGGGTCGCTGCTTACATATTGTCCATCGTCGTCCTCCTCATCTTCATATAATTTCGTTCCTGAAGAACTATTTACATACAAGTTCTCGACGCCTCGATATTGAACTAGCGCCGCCTGTTTATTTTTCATCTGTTCGAAAACCTGCCCCATGTTTTTAGAATTCACCTTCTCATCTGATTTAAATATAGGTTCGTCTTTGGAAAACCACTCGTTTTTGGACGGGTCGGGCTTGGAATACATGTTTTCTTCGAATAGTTTATTAAACTTTGCCTGAAAATCCTGCGGAGCCATCTCCTTTATCGTATTTGCTATTTTGTTCGTGGTCGATTTATTATGGTCGGCGTGACTGATAGGCGCGTAATCCACCTTTTCCGTCGGAACGGCCTTATTTTGTTTCGTCTGGTTTTCGTAAAACCTGACTACAACATCGAATGCTTTTTTATAGAATAAAAAATATTCAGCGGGGAGTTTGGATTTATCGGGATGAAGCATAAGGACCTTTTTCTTGGCTCTTTTTAGGTCATCGACTGTAATATCATAGGTTATATCAAAAAGTTGGAATATGTCGTCTAATGAATACATGGCCAAGTTCAAATTATGTTGTTTACTCATAGACGCAAAATATATAATGGCTGGACATGTTTTCTTTTCCTAGGTAAACGTAATAAAGATGTAAATCCGTAATAGTTATAGAAATATGCCCCTGCCCATTATCACCGAAATTACGGGAATCGAACACTTTGTCGAACTACTAAAAAACAACCCCGGCCAATTTATTATTAAATTCGGCGCGGAATGGTGTGCGCCTTGTAAGAAAATAGAAAAGGACGTGAAATTTTGTTTTGATAGGATGCCAGATACGGTTCAATGTGCCATTATTGATATCGACGAGTATTTGGACTTGTATGCCTTTTTGAAGACGAAAAAAATGGTCAATGGAATTCCTGCCATTTTATGTTGGAATAAGGGGAACCTTAATTATATTCCCGATGATGTCGTTTTAGGCGCCAATAATGAGCAATTAAAGCTGTTTTTTGAGAGAAGACTTCAATACAAGGAAACCTAGGTTTCCTGCTCGACCTGAGTATTGGACGAACAATCTGATGGCAGGTCAGTAGGTGGTGTTGTAAGACGCCCTCGATTCACCAATAATTCGCATAAAGATATTGATATCCTCGAGTCATCTTTCGTTTTCAGTTCGGTTATGTCATAAACCCCACACATAAATCGTAGTAGCGCATTATCTTGGATGACCGAAGTGGCGTTTTTATTCGCCGAATATTGTGTATGAATTAAATATTCCAAATCTCTTCGTAGGGTCGGAATGCTGTTTAAATAAATACAACGTCGGTATTTATATATAAAATTATATAAATAGAAGTTATATCCGAACCACTCGTAAAAGCAGTCAAAATATTCTGTTGTATTCAGGGTAGTTTGCGTGACCAGGGGTATCATTCGCTCGTCTCTTTCCTCCATATAGTTGGGGTTATTCATATGTTTCACGTAATTACAAATCATAACACGGTCGGGGGAGACTTGATTGGAACTACATAGACCTGCGATATGTTTTATAAATAAGGTGAGAGAGACTTCTGTGAAATAGTGGTGAATCATTATAATATTGGTAGTCTTATTGACTAACTTAGTCAACAGGTTTTTATTCAAGTCATAGATAGGTTTACTGTTAAAGTTATCTATGATGATGACGAGCGCTTTATCGTTGTCTTCTACCGATAAATTACGTAGGAATACAGGGACCATTTGTTCCATAGAATTTACAGGAAAAGTTTTTCCGGTGACGTTGGCGGGTCTCGTGAAATACACGTCCTTATCGTTAATTTTGCTGCCGATGGAAATATAGACCATATTGATTCCGTTGATTTCGGAGACGATTTGGTCTATACTGATTAATATGTCATCGATGCGTTGTCCATATATTGCGTGGATTGGCGGCATGTCTGTTAGTATATTAAATGTAACCTTTTATATTGAATATACCATTTATATTCAATATATTCAATTTTGGCGCTATTTAGATTTTTTGACGTCTAGTGTGCCGTTTTTTCTTCTCATTTTGCTTTGGTTTGTTCATTTTGCTTTTCTTGCCGCCCTTTGATTTCTTGCGTTTTCCGCCAAATGCCCCTTCGGGTTTGTTTTCTGGCTCGGCTACAGGTAAGGCTTCGCTAGGAACATTAGATGGGGGAGGTATCGCTTCGGCAGGTTGAGTTTCTCCTACAGTAGGTAACATAGATGTGGCGGTTTCGCCTTCTTTATCAGCCAACGTGGCGTATGTCAATACCAATGCCGTTAAACCTACAAATCCATAGGCTATTGCGGGAACACTATCGCTCATTTTTCTTTGTTTATTTTTACTTATATATATGTGACATAATATTGATAAAAATTAGCAATGAATTCTAGCTGAATAATATTGCGATGTTATAAGAGGGGGGCAATCAGGTTATATTAGATTCCCGCTACATAACAAAATCCCAATCTTTCATCAGACCGCCCCTTGTAATATTATGCGACATCACAGATTCACCGCAATTCATTATGTTATGATAGTGGATTTTTTCCAGTTTATCGTAGATACCGACGTTATTATTCTGTAGGTAATTCAATACGAGTTGTTTTTTATGGTTTGATACTATTCTAAATAATGTTTCGTTATAATCGGGTTCAATGGGTGGATGTCGTTCATCGATGCCCAAAAGTCCCCTGAATAGTGACGTTGTGGTCACATTGAACGTCGTAGGAATCTGAATATATTGATTCAAATAGTCGTTTATATTGGTGAGGTCATCAATGCGCGATTGTTTATATTCGGGTTTGTTCATAGAAGGTCGCTTCAATAAAAATCCAAAAATAGACCATTTGATAAACATAGTTTCCTTTTTCCTTTTTCGTTCTGCTTCCGTTCTGTTTCCTTTTCCGTTCCTTGTCCGTTCCTTGTCCGTTCCTTGTCCGTTCCTTGTCCGTTCCTTGTCCGTTCCTTGTATATACATAAGTAAAAATATGTATATATAGTTTTTATTGTCTTATTATGGACAAATCGTTTATGCCTTACTATTGCGTTCCCTTGTCTCCACAAACTTATTCGTCCACTTCTCCTTGATATCTAGGGTAACAACAGTGTGTAGGTGACGCTCGAATTGCTCCGGAGTATCGAAAAAGAATACATCTGAGTTTGCCTTCATTCCATTGACAGCCAACTTCACCTTAAAAAATAGGTGCTCATCAAGCGAACCTACCTTATAAGGATGAACGCGGGACCCGCCAATGGCCGCCTTAATAATCGTGCCGGGATAATCGTTCGTGGCATAAACCTCGACATCCTCCTTCACACCATTTACGTCAATGGTAATGATGCGCTGGTCCTTATCGACAGAATTCAGCTGATTCAACATCTTTCGCTGTTTCTTCATATAAGAATTTCCATGACCATTATCTTCGTCGTCAGTGTGACGGGTGCGAGTATAGCCATACTGAACCTCTTGAAAATCCTCGTCGTAATTATAATCTTGGAACTTGGCTTCCTCTTCGGAGTATTGAGACATCTCGTCGTCCATATTTAGTAGAGTTGGTGTGGATAGCGTAGGGTAGTATTACCTATTATAGGGTAGATAGTCAGTATGGGAATATATCTTTATATGTGTTCCATAAATAATAAAATATTACGTATTTGATTACAGATATTTTTATTGCCTCAATGTATACATGTCCATCACAAATATATTATTAAAGAATGAAATATACAATATGATTAAACTGTCTAAGATGAAGGAGGAATATGATAAAAGTAAGTTGGAAGACGAAAAAGAACTCCTATCGTCCGGTCATTATACAATTGAAAAAATAAAGGAAGAATTGCCAGCCCAAGATATCGAAGTAACCTATGAATATTTGAATAACGAAGAGTTGAATAAGGATTATGGTCTGGGAATGAAGTCGGATATGTCATATAACCATAACTTATGTGTTTATCGATTAAATAAAGACTTGAATATCCCTTTTTTGGAGTTTGCTTTGACATTTAAGGACGGAGTATATAAATTTCCTACGTTTGATGTGCCTAGAGAATATTCGAACGAAGGACTCGCTTTGTCCGGTTTAGATGAAGCTACTTCTGAGGAATCCAAGTATGAATATGCTGCCGCGGAACCTTTGTCTGAATCTACTACGGAACCTTCCGTAACCGAGCCTGGTGCCGCGGAATCTGTCTCTGAACCTGCTGCCGCGGAACCCGCTAATGAACCTGCTGCCGCGGAACCTTTGGCTGAATCTACTACGGAACCTTCCGTAACCGAGCCTGGTGCCATGGAATCTGTCTCTGAACCTGCTGCCGCGGAACCAGCTAATGAACCTGCTGCCGCGGAACCTTTGTCTGAATCTACTACGGAACCTTCCGTAACCGAGCCTGGTGCCATGGAATCTGTCTCTGAACCTGCTGCCGCGGAACCAGCTAATGAACCTGCTACCACGGAACCTGCTACTGAACCTGCTGCCGCGGAACCAGTGAATGAACCTGCTGCCGCGGAACCTGCTGCTGAACCTGTTACTGAACCTGCTGCTGAACCTGTTACTGAACCTGTTACTGAACCTGTTACTGAACCTGCTGCCGCGGAACCCGCTAATGAATCTGCTGCCGCGGAACCCGCTAATGAACCTGTATCCGAATCTGCGGCTGAACCTGCGGCTGAACCTGTTACTGAACCTGTTACTGAACCTGTTGCCTCGTTACCCACTAATGAACCTGCCGCCACTACGGAACCAGCCACTAAACCTTCAGAAAACCCACCAGTGACTGAACCCATAGTAGTCCCCCAAACTGAACCCGCTAAGAAATGGTTTTTCTTTGGCGGTGAAGCCGACAAAGAACCCTTTGAAGATATCGTAAAAAAAACGTATAGGGCATTTACGAATGACCAAAAAGACGTAAAATATAAGGGGTTTACGGAAACGCATATAGGAACACAGGAATACATAACCGCGCTAGTCGAATATACTGATGACAAACAAAACGACCAAAATACACTATGGGTAAGTCTCGATGAGGTTATATATAAAAACGAAGCAAATGGAGTAGCCATCGATGAAAGCGTATACAAGGTATTTTATGAACACGCCTTTCTCTGCCATATCAAAGAAAACCTAGGTAACGGGGCGAAACAAGCCAATACACATATTCCCGTCACCATGTATATGTGCTCGAAAGACGAAGCCGGTAATTTGAGCAATGTCTATTATAGAGAAGAAGATAAAAACTCATATTCGCTATTGACCGATACTATAGAGCATCCCTTCTTCGGTCCTGTATATTTATTTACTACCGAGCCTATTGATACGACCCGCAAATCAGGTTTGAAACGTTTTTCTGTATTTATAGATGACGCGCTCTATATCATGAATAAAGATGAAGATGTATCCCATCATATACCAGGGCCAAAAGAAGACGAGGACGACACGCAACCCATCACGAAGACATATGTCGATTATAGCGCGGTCAGGTATTATGAGGGCGACTTGAAGGTATGGGCGGTCAATAATATCAATGTGTTTACCGAGGTCTAAAGAGGGGAAACCAAGGTTTCCCCTTCAACCCCATCCTTTTTCTCTTTTGAAGGCCATTGTATAATTATTTCAAGAAATTATGTATATATAACACGCAACTATTGCGTAGTGGAAAATTAATATGTTTTTTATAAACCATATTAATCGAACGAAAAGGATGGGTATGTGTAGCGAACGAAGGGACTGCGAAGCAACCCTTGGTTTCCTCAGGCTCGCAAAGCGAGCCGCAGGTTGACGCCACTTCGTGGTCTCTGACCCCTCATTAGACGAGCGCCGACCCATACGTTTCCAAAAACTTTTTAAGCGCGATAATATCCACCACGTCCTTCATATTATCATATATTTCTTCAGTAAGCGGTTTCCTTTCATACATTTCCTCAAAGTTGTCAACGTATTCTTGAATGACCTTAATTTTGTCACTATAGTCTCGTTCGGCCATTTTTGCGCTCTTTTTATTGCTCGCCATCATCTCAAGTTCTCTCTTTACGCGTTCTGATTCTTCTATTTTCTTTCGTTTTAATTCATCCTCTTTCTCCTTCAACTTTTCTTTTTGCGCCGTTATCAAATCGCTTTGAGATTTTAAAAGGTCGGCGTTTAATTCCATGTCATAGTCGTCTGTCGTTTTCATCAAGTCGACCACTTCGTCGGGCTTATAACGCGTATCATCTACACTTGTAATAACATCGCAAATATCAGGCTTCTTAACACGGTCAAACCCAGGCTTATCCTTAAATTTTTTATTAAATTCCATCACTATAGACTCGGCTACCATGGGGCTCGTTTCCATAAGGCGGTCAAATTCTTGTCTATTTATTTTAAGGAAATTCTCGCAACGCATTCGTTCTTCGGGCTTCTTCGCTAATTCAATGCGAATATTACGGGCGAATTTATCCCAAGATATAGAACTTACTCTATGTGCCTCGTTTAATTCCGATATTTTCAAGTATTGTTGAACTGTGGTTAATATACCAATAAATATATTAATGGCACCGATGGCCATAGGAGAATAGGTTTGGTAAGCTATGGGTAAACTGGTTTGCGCGAATGATGCGGTTCCACTAATAGTAGATAATACAATAGCGGGTATAGTGAACCACGCATGCATATAAGCATATCTGCCATGTGCGCGGGCATTTAACCATTTATAACATTGGGCGACGTCGCACCATTCTACCATTATCTTTTCGTTTTCTTTTGTCCATTCAATATGCGGCCCAACCAAAATATTAGTATTCGAAGTTTCGGATTTTGCGGTGTTATCGTTAATAGTAGGCACCGGCGCTTCCGATGAGTTCTCAGTTTTATCCATAATTTCAACACGTATATGATATCTGTTGAAATTATTTAAGTAGGACTCCGAAGGAAACCTTGCTTCCTTCGTCCCGTTCCGAAAATTACACTATGAAGCGGTGTCAGTTACTGTTGTCGCGGATGAATCATTGCCCTCGTCAGTTGCCGTAAGTTCAGTTGTTTCTATTTGAATGTTTTCTGTCTCTTTTTTGTTTTCTTCATTTACCATGACGCCCAATTTACTGATTAGTTTATCAGAATTGTCCATAATAAACTCGGAATCCTGTAATATAGATTCAATTCGTATATTCTCGTCATGTATAATGAAACTGTCTAAACGTTTTTCGTTTGTGATATCCTCTATAGAAAACACGCTATTAATCTGTATATTATCTTCGACCTCTTTATTGAAATCTTGTATTTTTACTAACAAACGAGTTAACTGCTTCTTTTGTGAGATATGGAAAAACGACACGTAATTTACGTATAGAGATATCTGTTCCTTTAATAAACGATTTTCGTATTCTAGAGTGTTTAAAAAGTTGGAAATAGAGAACCCGATATGACGCTTATCATTATAGCTTACAATATCGTCTTTTCTGGATTCGGTTTGAACATAGAGAGTATCAATTATGTATAGGATGTTATCATGAAGAGCGCGAATATCGTCTATTTTATACTCTTGGAATGGGTCTAAATCTTTATATACGGGATAGGTTTTTAATTCCAAATCGGAAAGAGAAAGTTCTGTGCGGTTTTCCTTGACATAATTACATATGATATTGTATAATTTATAATAATCACAATACATTCTATTATTTACAAGCGCGCGGGTCTTGTCTATATGTTCCATTTCTAGGACGAATGTTTTATATTGAAAATAGAACGAATCGAGACAGAATAAGAATATTTTTTTTGTGTTGGTTTTGATGAGGTCGTTATATACGGCTTTTAGTTTGTTTAATGTATCGGCGAGTGTTAGTTTTACCTTGGCTATTTCGCGTTGAACGATGATTAGATTATTAAAATTGGTCTTTAATTTGTCTATTTGGTAGGAATGAATGTGGGCCATGCTTATATACAACCGACATATATATTTTAGCGGGGTTCCGTAGGATTCCGTAGGATTCCGTAGGAGTCCCTCAAAATTGAATCCTTTATTTCGAAAAAACAAAGGATTACAAAAACCCTGTTTCCTACAAATATAAAAAATGGACTCCCGCATGGATGTCTTAGGCTCTGTTATCGAAAGCTGTTATATTGAACGTAATGAGTCGCTCAACTTTCCTGAATGCGTTCGCGAACAATCCCGCAACTTTTCCCTATTGAAAATTAAAACCAAAAAGGTTTCTATGACCAAGAGTCCCACATTCTTGGTATTTACTATTGATAAAACGGGCTCTATGCTCGATTACGGCGGCTCTTCGGGGTCGAAACTAGATTACGTGAAGCATACGTTTAAAAACATGCTTCGATATTTGGCGAATATTCAAGATGCCGAAATTTATATCCGCGTCCATGCGTTTGATGAGACAGTGACTACTCTTATCGACAATATTAGAGTGACGACACATAACGTCGCCGAACTTATTGAACAAATAGATAATCTTGTGGCTGACGGAATGACGTCTATTGAATCGGCTCTCAATGCGGCAAATAACGCCATCGCGACATATACCCAAAACCATCCCGACCATCAAATCGGTCATGTCTTTATGACGGACGGAGAGGCGTCTTTTGGTGAAATGGACGAGACGGTTCTATCCAATATGGTCAATGATAGTTTTGTCAATATCTTCGTTGGGTTCGGAAGCGGACATAATGTGTCGCTTCTGCGTAAACTGAGTGACCGTAAAAGGGGTGATTATCAATATGTGGACAACCCAGAGAGCACGGTCCTTATTTACGGTGAAACCATCCACCAATTCCTTTATCCGGCCATTAGAAATGCGCGCATTTGTGTAAGAAATGGCCTGTTGTATGATTGGCAGACGAATACTTGGAAGAGCGAAATTGAAGAGGACGTCATTATTGGCGATTTTGAAAAGATTTATCATGTGAAAGAGGCGGAGGATTCGCTCTATGATACTGAAGTGGATGTCTATGGGCAAGACGCGAGTAATCGTGTTAGCTTTAGCGTCGGGACTCAAGACGCGAGTAATCGTGCTAGCTTTAGCGTCGGGACTCAAGACGCGAGTAATCAAGACGCGAGTCAAGATGCGACGAAAGGAACGGAGGTTTTGTTGACAACCGGATACTCCATCCCCAATTTATTGAACTTTGGTGGTGGCATTATCACAAACCGCGATTTTACTAGTTATATCTTCCGTCAAAAGGTTCTAGAACTTATGTTTAATGCCAAGAGAAATGATATGACGTTTCATGAAAAACGGAATTTCAAGAAGGAACTCAAGGAGTTTTTCCGAGAGATGCGCCTTTATATGAGAGAGACAAATCGTATGGACGATGCTCTTATGCGGACTCTATGTGATGATATTAGTATTGTATATAATACATTGGGTAAGAGAGACGGGCTAATGTTTACTATGGCGAGACAGTCGTCGCACGGAAAACAGAAGGTATTTACACCGACCTCTAGTAATAACCGGAATCAGACTATTTTCAGAACCTACGCGATGGATGAGTTCGATTCTCCGCCCATGACGCCTCGGCGCAAACCACATCAAGCATTGCCGCGTCGTAGGCTTTCCACGATAAAACCATTAACACTACCTCCGTCTATCTTTCCTATTATGGCAGATGAAGACGTGGCTGAAGACAAAGAGGAAGAGCATTATGCCAGCGATGATGATATCGAGAGGTATAATGTGAATGATACCAATGAGTCGTGTTATAGCACAGCCAGTGTGATGAGCACAGTGAATACTATGTCGCAACCCCCTTCTCTTCTTTGACTTGAATTGTGAATAGGGCATGTAGTAAAATTTGATTGAACAAATAAAGAAATAAAGAAACGGGAGCATAAAAAGTATAAAATGTCCTTTTCTTTTTCAAAAATAAATGGAACACTTATTTTTAATGATTATGGTGGATTTCAGAGTCGTAATCCTTCAACCTTTTGGTGTATTCAAAAAGCAGACGAAAAATATAACTTTAAAGATTTTAACGAAATTATAATACACACAGATGATTTCGAAAATGATGTCAATGATTATACGTATAGCAAACATGATAGCTATAACAAATTAGTTCCGGATTTTAATTTTCATGCGTGGACTCTAGCTGGTATAGATGATTACGAACAGTATATTACAGAAATAGATAATGCCGGACTAAGCAGCCCTGAAATAAATAAAGTGGGTTGGATAGGCGCAATGTCAAATTTTAGAAGAAATATTATGCTAGAAATAGGTAACGTCAATAGAAACCTATTTGATTTTATTGAGATGAGCTGGATACAAGTGAGCGATATATCTCATTATGCCACGCAATATTTATCAACCCCTGAATTAGTCAAAAAATATGCCATTTTAATCGATATCGAAGGATCTGGATATTCTGGAAGACTCAAACATCTACTTTGGTCCCATAGACCAGTAATAGTAGTGGATAGACCTCATAAAGAATACTTTTTCGAACATCTACGCGAATGGGAACATTATATACCAGTTCAAAGAGATCTATCCGATTTGGTTGAGAAAACTATATGGTGTTTCGAAAATTATGATAAAGCGTTACAGATCGCGGAAAATGCCTACCAATTTAGTAAGAAATATTTAACTCGTGATGCGTGTTATGATAAATGGAAAGATATCATCGAATCTAATTACACCGCATAATATGTTCAATCGTCCAAAACCATATAAAAAATGGCCACCAAATATCTTATTTATTGTCTATTTTTTCAAATGTCTTATCCATCTAATTTCAAATCGGTGACGCAAGACTTTACTTCGGATTTGTCGATTACTTTTCCCGAATATTCGTATTTATGGAAGAAATGGGCATCTCCCGACTTATCCGACGCCGAATTACAGTATTTATTCGAATACTGTTTGACGGTATATCCCGAGCGTTTTTTTGATATTCTAAACCAAAACGATGAGATTTTCAATACAGAAAGCGATACGAATACGGTATTCCTACCCAATGTTGATTTCAAGCTCTTATTCAATTGTAAGGATATTAGCGAGACCACGACCAAGGCCATGTGGAAGTATTTACAACTCATGCTTTTTACCATTGTGAGTGGCGTAAAGGATAAGAGCGATTTTGGTGACGCTATGAATATGTTTGACGGAATGGACGAGGAAGATTTACAATCCAAGCTGAACGAGACTATTTCTGGAATGAGTGATTTTTTTAAGAACTTAGAACAAACGAATGGTGCCGAGTCCGGCGCCGAGTCAAGTGAAGGCGCCGAGTCAAGTGAAGACACAAAAAAAGCCAACCCTTTCGATAATTTTAAAAACATGTTTGAAAACATGCCTAGCGCCAGTAATATTCAAGAGCATTTAAAGGGTATTTTCGACGGGAAGATTGGTAAATTGGCAAAGGAGATGGCCGAAGAAATTTCCGATGATTTTAAAGATATTTTCGAAGGCGAAACGGCGAACCTGAATAGCACTCAGGATGTGTTACAAGAATTGATGAAAAACCCTAAGAAGATCATGGATTTAATGAAGAAAGTGGGCGGTAAATTGGACTCTAAGATGAAGAACGGCGACGTATCCAGAGAGGAATTAATGAAGGAAGCCACGGAGATGATGAGTAAGATGAAGGATATGGGAGGTAAGGACCAATTTACTGAGATGTTCAAAGCGATGGCGAAGGGTATGGGCGGTCTCGGTAAAAATATGCGTTTAGATACGGGGGCGTTAGATAGAATGACGAAGATGAATGCTAAGAAGGAGCAGATGCGTAAAAATATCGAGATAAAGCAACAGCAAAAGGTCTTGGAATTATTGAGGCAACAAGAACAAATAAAAAAACAGGCTGAGTTACAAAATACGTTTCGAGCGGCATATACGTTAGAGCAAAACTCTACGAATAATTTGGTGTTTAGGTTGGATGGGGCAGAGGCGCAGGAGAAGTCTTTCAAACAACCGGATTCGTTTATTCATCCTGATTTATTGGCGGAGATGGAGGCGGAAGATAACAAGAAGAAGGATGGGGTAGCGTCGTCCAATAAGAAGAAGAAGTCTAAGTCTAAGAAGTGAGTAGGGGAAACCTACGGTTAGAGCTAGGTATCTGCTGGGATTACAAAAATAAAGATAATGAAAAAACACACAGAAATTATCTAGTAAAAAATATCATGTTAACTACTTGATATTTTTTACACCTTTCAACATTATAACCCGCACAAAGTGCGGTTAGTGTTCAAAGGTAACGTTACCGGTTCCCCCTCTCTAGATCCAATCGTATTTATTAAACTCTTCGTCGTCACTGTTATAATCATCGTCCGCATACCATTCATTTTCTCTAGGGCAACTACATACAATTCTGGGATTATGTGCTAAGAAATATTCGCCGCAAAACATACAGTTTTCTCCTTGTATGGGCCCTTTCAATTGGTGACTTGAAATAAATATCCATCTCTCGGAATTCTCACTAGTTGTCCATAACCCTACATTTCTACGGGATTCTATGGCCATTTCGATAATAACTGCTATTTCTCTATGATTGCGTTTTGCGACGGCGCGCGTAATATCATCAAACGCAAAATCTTTGATGATATTTACCATATCCATAGGTAGTGGCGCCTTACGGGTATGTAATTTGTTGATGACACAGAGCTTTTGCAAGTTTACGGGCAAGTTTACGGGCAAGTTTACGGGCAAGTTTACGGGCAAGTTTACGGGCAAGTTTACGGGCAAGTTTACGGGCAAGTTTACGGGCAAGTTTACGGGCAAGTTTACGG
>Ga0114960_10002549_pt1 | contig 14127 bp, 17 predicted proteins | sample C_130625_MF_Meta_FD_92637 | JGI IMG/M metagenome (GOLD analysis project Ga0114960, IMG submission 92637) | Freshwater microbial communities from Lake Croche, Canada to study carbon cycling - C_130625_MF_MetaG | ecosystem: Environmental > Aquatic > Freshwater > Lake | place: Lake Croche, Canada... | reverse complement strand
TAACAGTTGATGATATTTCATTGTTAATGAAATATTCAACAGACTCATTGGAAATTTGTTCATTTATATTTAAGAATAGACCAGAATTGTCTGATTTTATTTCTAGAGCTATGTTTCCTAAAACCTACAGACCAATCACTCAAACCAGCGATGTATGGTCTGATTATACATCAGATCCAGACAGAAGAACAATGGACACTAAAACCGGCGAAAGACCAGAATTGTCTGATTTTATTTCTAGAGCTATGCGTTCCCGTAAATAAAATTTATTTAACAATTAATTAAATCTACACCAATAAATACTACATGATCAACTTTTATCAATTCCTTGAATTTGCTAGAGAAATCATCCCAATAGGTACTGTTACTGACCCAAATGTCAAAAAATCGCTGGCAGGAAGAAGAATTAATTCCGCTGATGCGAAAAAATATTTGGATCAAGGTTTCGTTTATGTCTATAGATTTGAAGGATTCGCACCACGTCTCAGGAAGTATTCAAGAGGAGTTTGGTATTTTATAGGAGACGAAAATGATACTAAACTTGATCTAGGCAAATGCTTATTAGCATGGAACAAAGTACATGCACTTCACCTATTAGGACTTCCCAACAATTATATATTGTTTTATATTAATCCTGCAAATTTTTTACGACTTGCTGCTGACCAAAATTTAAACAATAGATATATCAATCAAGTAATAAAATCACACTTTAATGAAAATGGACCTACCAAAGATTTCAATTCTTATGATAAATTAGATTTTCCCATGACTGGTATCGCAAAAAGTCAGGGATATGATACTATCATGTTAGTTGCAGAAGGTGATTCCAAATCAGCAGAATTAATCGATCTTAGAACAGAAGTAACTCCTAAATCATTAGAAGATTATTTAAAAGAAATAGATGTAGATGAAGTTATGAAAGATTTAAAGAAAAAAAAGGGGAAAAAATCTACATGACTACCTTCAAATAATCACCGTAACAACTCCAGTTAATTCTAATAAAATTAATATAATTATTCTGAATCTGAGGAATAAGTGCCTATACCATAGTACTCTTTAATCTTATCAATCGCATCATTGTAAAGAATTGTTGCATAAGAAGGACGAATATTCAATTCTGCCGCAATATCTTTATTCATTACATCCTCAGACCTGCGAGTCAAAATAATCTTCTGCCTTGGACTCAAATTGGGAACCCTTAACAAATGCTCTAATCCCATCTTTTCAGACGATGGATCATCAGCAAATGAACTAGGCTCATGAATAGTACCAACTGTGTTAAAACTCACATTTCCTTTCTCACTCTTCCAATTATTACGCCTTATAATGTCCACAACAGATGCTCTAATCATGTTTGTAATCAAACCACCAATTAAATTGTAATTCAATTTTCTATTTCTTATTTTTTCTTCAACCGTATTGTGAACCCTCAGCAAAGTCCTGTTGATAATGTCCTCTTCATCAACAATGTTTCTTCTAACCATTCTACGCTGATAAGGCAAAAGACTATTCCTAAAACAATTTCTTATATTATTCTCCAATCTATCATAAAACTTTTCCTTCTTACCCAAATTATCAGAATACCATAAAAATAAATTCTCCAAACTCCTCTTACACTTAAAAATTATCTCGGCTGCTTCTGGATCTACAGATTCATGAAAATCTCTATTAATAACATATTCAAAAAATGTTTTCATAATAAACTATATATTCCACTAAACAAAAAAATCACACCACATCTCTATAAATTAAATCCACAAATAAGCATAAATACTACATGATCACCTTTTATCAATTCCTAGAATCACAAGATAAAAAACACCTTGTCGGAACTTGTAAAGATTTCGACGAAGACGGAAACTGCACCATACCACAACTTCCATACACAGACACCACACACTTCGCCCAAGCTGAAGAAAATGCTACAGAAATAACTAAAGACCAATTCATCAATAATGTCAATGTCCCAGATAATCTAAAAGACATAGATGCCATTTATCTCCACGATGAAGACAATGATGTCTTTATGCTATACGACGACGAAAAAGATATTCACTATTTGTTTGTTTAAGGATAAATATACCCATGATCACCTTCAAACAATTCCTAGAATCCTACAGAATGGAAGACCAAACCTTCTCCGATAACAACGGCACCTACTCCGTACCACAAATAGTCAACTACGCAACAGAAAATAAAACAATAAAAGAAATGCCATTAGAACCCCTACTACATAACCTAGAACCATCTCCACACGAAGAAGGCGATGAACTACCCGGTCATCCAGAATTTATCAAAAGAACTGAACTAACTGACCTCAAATACCCAATCATTATCGTCAAATACCCAGACGGTCTCTTTATCGCTGACGGTGTCCATAGACTAGCAAAAGCTCACTCCCTAAACCAACAAACTATCAAAGCTTATGTCCTAGACCAAAATGAATTAGAACAATTCAAAATCGAATCAAACTAACCTATATATTTACATCATGAACTTTAAACAATGGCTCATCAACGAAGAAATTTATCCCAATAACACCGCTACGGTTTATCATAGGACTGAACACGCTAGCAATATTGAAAGAATTCTACAATCTGGATACAAAACCGGTGGTGGTCAAATGTATGGTAATGGTCTTTACACTACCATCTCACTAGAAAGCCAATTTAAAAGTTATATGAGCATATATGGTAATTATGTTATCAAGTTTCATGTCACCGATCTTGATAAATATCTTGTATTCCACCCCAATATGGCTAAAAAAATTCATGGTCAAAATTACAAATTAAGTGATCAATTGAAAAATTTTAATTTAGCAGGAAGCTTTACAGAAGATAAACTTAGACAATACGATGAAGCACAAGAAAAAACCGGAACTGTTAATGGTAATAATGCAGTTAAATTTTGTAGAGAAAATATTGGGATACTGCATACAATAAAAGGCATTATTTATTATGGAACAAATGATGGCTATTGTTTAGTAAAATATAAACCAGTGAACGATAATACAATAAAAATGCTTGGTTACGCAGAAGCACAAGTTGAAGATATCAATAAAATGAACGAACTGTACGCTAATAAAGGATGGAATACATCAACAGATAAAGCAAATATCAAAGACATACAAAAATTAGACCCAAATCAAAGAGAAAAATACGCAACAATTACTCCAAATAATTTGAAATCTGTATCAGAAATTGTAAACCTTATAAAGGATGAAAAATCTAATTTTGAAGAAATATTCGAATACATAAAGAGAAATAAATTAATAGATCAAAAATACAAAAATACTATTGTAAGACTTATATTAAAATATAAAAAAGAAATATCCGTGGAACAATTGCTAGAACTAGTAAAATACAAAAAAGAAATCTCCGTTGAAGAATTAATTGAACTAATAAATTACAAAAAAGAAATCTCCATTAAACAATTACTAGAACTAATGAAATATACAAACATGTCCACATCAGAAAAAGAAAAATTTATTGCTACTTACCTCCCAGAAAAAGCAAATTTAATTAAACAACATGTTAACGATCCATCAAACTTTACTTCAACATTTGATGATTAATATCAACCCTCTACACAAATTAAATCAACATACATAAATACACATCATGAAACTTAAAGATAAAGCTACCATCAAAACAAATTTTCCAGAAGCTGACTTTTGGATCGTTCGCAGAGGATCAGAATCAGACGTTGGTAAACCTACCAAAAAATTTAGCGAATATCACATAGGAATTAAAGTTACATCTGATGACCTATTACCAGATTATCTCTACTACGCAATGACATATCTCTACAACCAAGGATACTATAAACCATTAGCCACAGGAATGTCAATGGTAAACATACAAGTTAAAGATGTTAAAAATATTAAAATGGGCGAATAATAAAACCACACTACCTCTACACAAATTAAATCAACATACATAAATATAACCATGAACTTTAAACAATTTATTTATAATGAAACATCAACAGCTAGCCTAGACCTCGTTGGCTATAACTGCCGTCAAATAGAACCAGACACAGATCCACACTTCGGTCAAGTACATGTCTCTGGTCCCAGCGAAGAAGACATGAGTGCTGAAGTATTCGTCAAAAGATATATCGAAAATATCATAGAAGAAAAGGACTACTACGAATTCATAAAAGAATATGGAGACGATCCATATGAGAAAAATCAATCACTCACAACAGAACGCCAACAATGGATGGTAAAAGCTGCCAATTTTCTTAACAAAAAAGGATACAGAATGCTATTCTGCGGCGATAAACCAGAAAAAATCTATGGAGAAAATTGCTACGCAGTCTATATCGATAAAACAAAAATTATTAATATCACACGCCGTGACTATTACCCAATGACAGACGAAATAGACGAAATCACAGAAGAAACTATCATCACTTGGAAAATACCATACAACCCAATCCTCGTAAATATCAAAACATTACCAACAAAATTACCAAAACCAATTCCACTCATCAGACCAAGAAGACGATCAGATCAAAATGGAGATCACGAATTCCTATAACCCAATACCAGAAACATTACACACCATCTCTCTATTTTAAAACAAAAAAGTTTTTCTAATTATAAATTTCTTCGACTTGATAGTTTCAATTCATTTACTATGTCCAGTATTTCACCAATTCCTCCCTCTAATTCTTTCATTTTTTCAATTATATGTAAACTCGCTATTTGATCATCATGTTGCTGATCATAAATTAATTTTAATTTTTCTTCCATCTTTGCTAGCTGCGCCATCAAAGCCGGACTTTCTGAAACACCAGCACCCATAGTAGATTCATTTTGTTTTATATCAAGCCAATTTTTGAATTTTTTCATATCGATTATATATTAAACATCATAGAATAATTTTACAAAAATAAAAAATAATTTAACCGCCCAACTACCCCACCACCTCTACACAAATTAAATCAACATACATAAATACACCATGATCAACTTCTACCAATTCCTTGAATCACAAGAACCACAGGGAACACCAATAATACAAAGACCAGTACCACTCGGCGCAATTAGCAATGGCGGTGGATGGAAAATTCACCTCAGAACAGGAAAAAATGACACTCACAGAAGCATTTGCTATAACTACGTCCTAGACATAATTAAAGCTAATGGAAATAAATGGGACTCTAAAATGCTAAAAGGAGGCGAAGCAGACCAAAAAGATATTACCATCTACTGCGGTCCTAAACGAGAAGCTATTAAAGCCGCTATCGCTATTATGAACAATGAAGAACTCTACAACGGTCTCCGTCCACCCGGCACAGAAATTCTACAAGATGATATCCTACTACATAAAGATATCCCCAATATATACGGAAGATTCGAAGCTTCAAGACTAAACACCGCACCATTTGAATTTCATCAATATGGCTGCAAAGGATGGTCTATGCTGGTTAACGATGTGCAAAAAAAGCTGTCGGCTGGGTTTAAAATGTCTGGTAGCAAGAATAATAGCAATAATAACAGCTGGACAGAAGTAGATAAAGAAAACGCTTGCAAAAAAGCTTTCAGAGCTTTAACATTCTTATTCGGCAAAGATTTCACAGGAGCAGGGGAATATGGTCAGACGGGAGATTATGAGGAATATGTTCAGATGAGCAAATCATAACACCTAATAAATCCGTTCTCCTCTGACGGACTCACTCGTCCTCTGCTTCCATTGGTCCCTTAAAACATCTCTTCGCATCATAGCTGCCTTGGAAAACGGCTCAACAGCCAAATGTGCAGCCGGAAGGTCAAATGCCTGCTGCGGCGTTTCTCCCACCAATAAGTCCTTCACAGTCATAGTTGTTACTGATTTCCCACCCTTATCAAATGTATTTACAAAAATAGTTGTATTCATAGTAGCAGGCTGATACAGGAGAGCTTCATCATCACTAGTTGACCTGACACGCTGATTCTTGGCACAAATAGCCTTAAGGCAATTTATCAATTTGTTCCTGTCATACGAATACATGTCGAAATTGTTGGCACCCCTCACAAGTATCATACCAGCATCCTTCATCGCCTCTACTTCAAGCTGCTCTTCTCCATGACCCATAGCTATCTTGTGCAAAATTGATGAAGCCGATCCCAAAGCCTCATCCAAACCTTTAGCCACTATTTGCTCAATATAATCTTCACATTCTTTATCATTATTGTACACATCAGAGGATATCATGTCGCTAATTACCGAATACATCAAACCAAATTTTTCATGATTGATGTCTGTCTTATCGGAAGGAGGAAAAAAGAAACCGGAAGAATGAACATAACCACGCCTGACATCTCTCTCTTCTCTCGCAAGCTTTTCCTTGTTAACACAAGGATTGTTCCTAAAATTAGTATAAAAATCAAATAAAGCTTTTTTGTATTTCGTGACATAATATTGCGATATTAAATCTGTATGTCCTCTGGATCTGTCAGATCTTATAGCATCCTGCAACTTACCATTTGGATAATATATCCATTCGCCCTTGATGCAGGACTCTCCTTCACTCTCATTTTCTCTCATCAAAACCCAATCCATAAAACGAATCATATAATCTCCAATATTTAATTACCCATGTATATTTATTCCAAATAATTAAAAACCCACCACCACCCAAAAAAATACCCCGGCGCATTTTTTTAAACCCCATACCTTCATATATTTTTAACCTATTACCACATATACACAATACCATGTCACAACATTTCTGTAAAATGAAATAAAATTATTCCAAAATTTTTTAAATAAATCAAGATGAACAACAAAAGGGAGCCATGATGGCGGGGGGATACCCCCCTACCCCACTCTCTTTTGGGGAATGTCAAGTGCAATTATGTTATGGCAACTTTGTAACATAATTAAAAAACCCCTATAAAACAAGTGCGGCGCAATTGTGTTATCACGCCGCCTGCCTATTCTGTTATCACCTTACCCACTTCATAGTTATGTTAGCCTGAACCTTTGGCTTATCCCCCTCCCATTCAGTATTGATATTCACTTCTGTTATCTGCCTTGTCGGCTTGCGGTCATGGTGTTGAACGTGTTGGCAACCTACCGACAACACCACAACCAATAACATAATTAACCTTACCATGGTCATCATCCTTGAATGCCGATTGATCCCCACACTACTATTATCGGCATTCAACCAACCAGACTTGAACCAACCTAAAGATTCTTCCTAACCACATTTTAGTATCCTAAGTTTGTCCGCATTGTCTCAATTGAAATAACAATAAAAAAACCCCCTTGACTTGTCTGTCAAGGGGGTGGTTGATTATTGTTAGCCAATTGTTATTCGGCTACTAACAGAATCCTTTCTAATTCCCCCCCACGGATTCCCATTGAAGGGAATCCCTTGGCGGAATAAATCCGCTCGATTGACTCTTCGGTAGAAAGACCGAAGATGTTTTGAAGTTGTTGGTGAAGGCACACAAGGTGACGATCCAGTGCCAACTTCGTTATTGTGATAACAAAGTTTTCAATGGTGCCGTTAACACGGCACGCCGTTCCTTGGGGACGGTTTACTTCAAAATTGACAACACCAAGACGGTTCACATCCCACTTGTAACGTCCACTGGCGGATTGATCCGCCGGTGTTGGTAACGGATGTTGACAATTACAATAAGTATCTTGATCATTATTGAAATAGTCCGCCCAATCAATGGGCGTTCCAATGCACGCCCAAAGATGCCCAAACGCACATGCAATATCTTCTGACACCCGCAATTGTGCGGGTGTCATTTTTGAGACTTCAAAAATGAATTCATCAGGGTAGCGGAGTGGTTCGCCACTCCAGTGGCGTGAACATTCACGCTTGCCCCGTAGGGCAAGCGATGCGATTTCAGCGGCATTGGGTGCCAAGGCGTTCTTCCTGATCCAGTGGTTGAGATACGCAACACGACCGGTTGCGGTGGTGGTGGTGGTGGTGGTGGTGGTGGTGGTGGTGTTCATGTTCGATACTCGCATGCCCGTTTCAGGTACGGGTGAACCTTGGCTAAGGTGAACCACAACATGCGGTTCACCTACGACTATCTTAACATCATCCCCAACTAGGTCAAGAGAAAATCCACCCAAGAGAAAAGATTCCTCCCATACACATTTTAGTATCCTAGTGTTGTATCAATTGTCCAGCAATAGGATTCCTCCCATACACATTTTAGTATCCTAGTGTTGTCTCAATTGTCCAGCAATAGGATTCCTCCCAACCACATTTTAGTATCCTAAGTTTGTCCGCATTGTCTCAATTGAAATAACAATAAAAAAACCCCCTTGGCGTGTCTGCCAAGGGGGTTGTAGTTTTGTTAGCCAATTGTTATTTAATTTTGTCGAGCCACATATCGATGATTCCAGAAACCAGTTTCCTTTCCTTTGGTTTCATTCTTAGAAACATTTTTAGATGTTCAACGATTTTCTCGAATCGTTCAAGCTCATTTTTGATTCTTTTAAGTTGTTTATCCACCCTCTTTGGGCGAGAAACCTTTCCATCAACAATACGGCTTGATTCTTTTTCAGTTCTCATGGTATTCGATCCATACGGTTTTCAGGGGAACCGGGAACCTAGAAACGGCACACTATGCGCCGCCTCATGCATTCATTCTACCATCATCCCCAACTAGGTCAAGGGAAGAGAAAAGATTCCTCCCATCCACATTTTAGTATCCTAAAGTTGTCTCAATTGTCCAGCAATAGGATTCCTCCCATACACATTTTAGTATCCTAGTGTTGTCTCAATTGTCTCAATTCAAATCACAATAAAAAAACCCCCTTGACTTGTCTGTCAAGGGGGCTGTTGATTATGTTATGGAGATATTGTTATTTAGTGAAAGCCTCAAGTATTGCCTTCATGGCAATATCCCTTATTTCACTCTTAGGCAACCGCATGATTGCCCGCATACAAGAAATTTTATTCTTGTAGTTCTTGAGTAGGTCATCCAATACAGTTTTCTCCCTTGCGTGGGGTATTTCCGGCAGATGAAACCGCTGTGGCTTATCACGCTTAATGTATTCCTTCCTAGCGTCTGCCGCAACGGTTGCGGCAACGTCATCAAGCATCTTCTGCACTTCGGGCTTGACAGTTCTCATAGCAGTCGATCCAACCGGTTTTCAGGGGAACCGGGAACCTAGACGTGGCACACCATGCGCCACGTCATGCATTCATTCTAACAACGTGCCCAACTAGGTCAAGAGAAAATCCACCCAAGAGAAAAGATTCCTCCCATCCACATTTTAGTATCCTAAAGTTGTCCGTATTGTATCGTAAGAGGAATTCCTCCCATCCACATTTTAGTATCCTAAAGTTGTCCGTATTGTATCGTAAGAGGAATTCCTCCCATCCACATTTTAGTATCCTAAAGTTGTCTCAATTATCTAGAACGATATCAAAAAAGGGTGTAATAGTGTTAGCCGATAACGAAATAGCGGAGATAACGAAATGGCGGGAATAGTGTTAGCCGATAACGAAATGGGACAGATAACGAAATGAAGGTAATAGTGTTAGCAGATAACGAAATTAAAGATATGAAAACAAAAAAGCCCCGCAAGCCTTTCGACTTGCGGGGCAGGATTGACCGGGCAGGTGGATCAGATCGCAACTGCGCTTCCGATCTTGATTATGTTATTGGACACCCCCTGATAAACGGGGGACATCTTACCGGGACAAGTGCCGGTGATCGAATACCGTTTGCCCGGACGAAAATCGGTTTCAGTGCCGTTTTCGTATGCCACAAATCCGGTATCGTCCGCTTCATGGACAAAATTAACGATGCGTGATGGTCCATACTTGGACCAACGAACAGGCGAAACGCTGACGCATAGGAACGTATCGGCAATAGTACCGGCACCAACGTCCCTAGTTTTTGCCGTGGGAAGTGCCACTGGTGCCAATTGCGCCACTGGTGCAACTGGTGCCACTGGTGCCACTGGTGCAACTGGCGCAACTGGCGCAACTGGCAACAATTGCTTCAATTGCGCCAACACCAATTGCAACTGAGCGGGATTCAACCCCCGCATCAATTCCAGCAACGTGTTCGTCGGATCAGTGGCGATTACGTCCGCATTGAACTGGGCGGGGGTAATCGGGGCGGAAACAGACTTGGCGTTCTTGCGTGGCATGGTAAGAGACTCACATACCCGTTTCAGGTACGGGTGGACCGGTTAAGATGAACCACAACATGCGGTTCACCTACAATCATCATAGGGAAACCGTTCCACTAGGTCAAGCGAATTCCCAAGAAAGTTTCCTTACAAATTCTTAAGGTCCGCGGACCCCGCTCCCATCCACATTTTAGTATCCTAAAGTTGTCTCAATTGTCCAGTCTGGTAACAAAAAAGGAATTCTTCCCATCCACATTTTAGTATCCTAAAGTTGTCTCAATTGTTTTTAAAAAAAACAAAATTAAATTATAATATTTAATTTCATAATTAAAATAGTTATCAGATAACGAAAGTGGCAATAATGTTAGCCGATAACGGAATAGGGGAGATAACGGAAACGGTAATAGTGTTAGCGGATAACGGAAGTGGGAATAGTGTTAGCGGATAACGGAAGTGGGAATAGTGTTAGCGGATAACGGAATAGGACAGATAACGAAATTACCGATATGAAAACAAAAAAGCCCCGCAAGCCTTTCGACTTGCGGGGCAAGATTGCCGGTATGTTATTTATGCACCAAGCCAGATGATCTTGGTGTTCTTATTGGCAAGATGACGGGTGAGCAGGAAGACGAGATCAATGTCTTCCTTTTTTGAAATCATCTTGATTACGTCACCGTTTCGATCAACGGTCAATTGAACAGACGTTCCTTCAATCTGGTTCATTCCAAGGCTTGTCACCTTGGAAGTGGACAACGCTTCAACAATTGCGTTATCTACGCCATTGTCGATGAGAAGAGCAACTGAAACCTGAATATTGTTATTCACTGTAAGATTCTCAATCCGGTCTTAAGGTGAACCGGTGACCTAGGCTTGTTGAACCATTCACCAAGCCATGAACGTATTAGACCACAAACGCCAGACCACGTCAAGAGAAAATTCCAGCAGGAGAAAATTCCTTCCATCCACATTTTAGTATCCTAAAGTTGTCTCAATTGTCCATTCTGATAACAAAATTGAAATAACAATAAAAAAACCCCCTTGTCCGGGGGGACAAGGGGGCTGTCAATTTTGTTCTGTTATGAGATTCACCACCAAGCGGTAGCGTTCTCCTTGCTCACTTCTGAAATCTTGATCAATATCGAAACGAGACTATCACGAAGCTCGTCATTCGATTGATCATTTCTGAATTCTTCAACGAGTACCTTGTACTTGGCTACAAGCTTTTCAATCTTTGAAATAACATTGAGAAGCTGTTTTGATGGAACCTTGGATGCTTCGGTTTCCTCTTCTGCCGTCATGATTCTGTTATCGTTCATTTTGTTTTCTCCAGTGCTTTGCGACACCATGCCGCATTGAGCAAACACAGTTTACCACAACCAACCGCAGCTTGTCAACAACACAATTTGCCCCTATTACGGTAGGAGATATACAGCCGTGTATATGTAGGGATTAGTATGCAAGATATGCAACGCCGATGGTGAACCGTCGATAAGCCGAACGGATTAGATAAGCATAAGACGGAACCGTCCCATCCACATTTTAGTATCCTAAAGTTGTCTCAATTGTCCACGCAGATATCAAAACGACGATATGCCCCATCCACATTTTAGTATCGTAAAGCTAGTGGAATAGTAGCTTATTAAATAACAATAAAAAAACCCCCTTCTCCGGGTGGAGAAGGGGGCGGTTGATTATGTTAGCCTAACTTATTTGGCTTCTTGCTTTACCTTTTCAAGAGACTTCAAAATCATTGCAAGATCGCCACGGCTTGCACAATTCTTAGTACCTTCAATGTGTCCTGCAAAATCTGAAATGAACTTCCGTGCTTCACCTGAACATTGTCCTTCAAGGAATAACAAAAGTCCATCGATTTCCTCCCTAGACAATCCCTTTTGCCGCTTTTCGGCGGTAACAGAAACGGTTGGTTGATTAAGTGGTGGCAGTGGTTGACGTGATGGAGGAAGGACAGAAGAAGGAGTCTTCGGGTCCGCTTTAGGCGGCATTGCGGCACCTGAAAGATTGATAGGTGGAAGATCTTTTTTCTTCTCTTCGATCTTAGCTACGGCTTTCGCCATTGCTTTGTTTTCTGCTTTCTCTTGAACAGAAGCAGTAATTCCAGAGTCTGGAAATTTAGCCGCTACAACTTCGACGGCTTTTTTGTTTTTCTCTTGCTTCTCTTTAAGAGTAAGATCAGTATCTGCTGCAATTGCAGATGCTACATCTCCGAGAATCTCTTTAACCTCTGGTTTTGCAGTCAAATATTGAAATGCAACCGCCAAAGTCGTTTCACGATTGTGAATTGATTCCCTAGTTCCTTCTGGGAGATCAAGGAGTCTAAGAAACTTAGAAACCTCAGCGTCAGACATTCTGTAATGAGCAGCAATCCTCTTCTGAGTCCAATTGAACTCATTTTTGAAATTCATCATTTCTGTAGCACGATCAATGTAACTCGGATTCTGCCGAATTAGATTCTCATAAGACCTGATGATGGCGTTTTCTTCCTTGGTCCTATTCTTGAATACAAGAGCGGGAATCTCCGTCAATCCCGCTTGTCGAGCTGCCATGGTACGGCGAACTCCACCCATGACTTCATAAGTACCATCCTCTTTCTCATTGAGAATGATATTCTGAAGTACCCCATGAATCTTGATATTGTCCGCTAATTGCGAAATCGATTCTTCATCCATCCCAAGCTTTCTGTTGATTGACAAATCATAAGTAATTTTGTCAAGAGCAACGATCATCCGAACATGTGGGATAGAATCGATTACAGAAGTCTTAGATGCCTTAGATGCCTTAGATGACTTAGCCATTTCAAAATCTCCTTTTTTGTTTTCTTCAGGTTCAAACTGTTCTCCCCTGAAGGAAACCGTTCCGCCCTTTAGCGGTGAACCCATTAAACCACAACCGGCTTAACGTGTCAAGTGTTTTTTTTCCTCGGCAAAACAAGCGTTTTTAACACTTGCAACTTCAGAATTGAACACGGTTGGCGTTGTGTTTTCACAAATCCACCCAAACCACACCACCATCAAGGACACCCTTAGTATACGAAAAACACCGAGGAAAATCAAGTACCTCTTATATATTGATATCATAGGCGCGCGCCCCCTTCCATCCACATTTTAGTATCCTAAACCCATCTTTAATTGATACTAAAATGTGGTTGGGGATGGGCGGTCTTATACAAGTATAATATCATATCAATCGTTTGATTCGATTCCTCCCATCCACATTTTAGTATCCTAAAGTTGTCTCAATTAGTTTTGCTCAAGTATCAACTAAGTCTCAATTGCGTTTTTTCAACTATCTGTCAAGGGGAAATTACATTTCATAATCATTCCTCCATCCACATTTTAGTCTCAATTAAAGATGTGCTTAGGATACTAAAATGTGAATGGAACCAGACAGTCTTATACTAATACAAAATCAATTCATTCGTTTCATTTGATTCATTCATTTGATTCATTCATTTGATTCATTCATTTGATTCATTCATTTGATTCATTCATTCGTTTCATTTGATTCATTCATTCGTTTGATTCGTTTCTTTCCCATCCACATTTTAGTCTACAAGAAGTGTAGCTTATTAAATAACAATAAAAAAACCCACCTGAGACATCTCAGGTGGGTGATGAGTTTTAGATTGTTAGAGTCTTATTTGATTACGATCCAACAAAGCTCTCATTCAATTCAAGATGCATTTCTAATGTGTCGCCGGGACGCATACCACCACGACAATACAACTCTTTGAACTTATGACAAATGATACCAAATAACTCATTCTTGATTCTGTCATGCTCTTCAGGATCTTCTGAGAAAGGAATATTAACAGACCAATTGTTGATAATACAAGGATTTCCCTTGAAGAATACTTTTGAATCCTTCTCCCATCCACATTGTGCTACATCTGTTTCGCTGTCTATCCACATTGTATAAACATTACCTGAATAAGACCTTCTAAAGTAGAATACTGCGTTCATCTCATTCTCCTTATCGAGTACCCGACTTCCCACTGTGT
>Ga0114960_10002547_pt1 | contig 14135 bp, 10 predicted proteins | sample C_130625_MF_Meta_FD_92637 | JGI IMG/M metagenome (GOLD analysis project Ga0114960, IMG submission 92637) | Freshwater microbial communities from Lake Croche, Canada to study carbon cycling - C_130625_MF_MetaG | ecosystem: Environmental > Aquatic > Freshwater > Lake | place: Lake Croche, Canada... | reverse complement strand
TAATAAAAGGGATTAATTGTTAAAAAGCAGGAAAGGGTCACTTTTCCTGCTTTTTTTATGCCTATTTTGGAAGCTAGGTTTATTATTTTCCCTATTTTTATAGGGTAAGGAATAGTTTATTCTTTGCCCTATATTTAAACTAATATTTCAAATGAAATCAACTTCTTGGATGGTGAATGGGGTTTTGGCTTTAGCCATTATTGTATTGTATATATTACATTTTAGCAATTCAACTCCTGTGATTAAAGCTTCTGCTGCTGCAGGGGCTGGAACTAAAGTGGCTTATTTTGAAATTGATTCCATTCAAAATAATTATGAGTTTTTTAAGGAAGTAAAATCTTCTTTGCAAGTGAAGGACATGGAGAATGCAAAACAGTTGACTGCATTAAAAAATGCTTTTGCAGCAAAGTACCAAGATTTACAAAAAAATGGACAAAGTTTCACACAAGCAGAAGTGGCTAGCCGTCAACAAGAGTTGGCTGCCTTAGAAAAAAATTATACCAACAAAGAACAACAATTGGCACAAGAATTACAAGAGGATAGTTTTAAACGCTTGCAAGAAGTTAAAAAGAAAATTGAAGTATTTTTAGAAAAATACAACAAGGGTAAAACCTTTTCTTATATCTTCTCAAGCAACTCCGATTTGATGTATTACAAAGACACCGCTTATGATATCACTTCTGATATTGTGAAAGGGCTAAATGGGGAATACAAATCCAAAAATTAATTAGGTAAAATCCTTTTCAAATTATTGAGAAGGATTTTTATTTTAACATTTATATTATTAAATAGACCCTTATGGCAAATACAGAAACAGCAGATTTTAAACCAAGGCTTAGTGCATTAGATGCTACTATGATTGTCGCAGGTGGGATGATTGGCTCTGGTATATTTATTGTGAGTTCCTCCATCACTAGGTATGTAGGAAGTGCGGGTTGGCTCATTGCTGCCTGGTTAATCACTGGCTTTATGACCATTACTGCGGCCGTTAGTTATGGAGAATTAAGTGCGATGTATCCAAAAGCAGGAGGGCAGTATGTGTATTTGCAAAAAGCTTACAATCCTTTGGTGGGATTTTTATTTGGATGGAGTTTCTTTTCGGTGATTCAAACAGCCACCATTGCAGCTGTAGCGGTGGCTTTTAGTAGATTCACTGCTTATTTAATTCCAGCGGTAGGAGAGAGTAATATTTTAGCCGACCTAGGTTTTATAAAAATATCAGCCGCCCAGGTATTGGCCATTTGTCTGATACTTTTTTTAACGTATACCAATACCAGGGGAGTAAAGGAAAGTAAAATGATTCAAAACAGTTTCACTTTCACCAAGCTTCTTTCTTTATTTGGCTTAATTGTAGTAGGTTTTTTATTTACCAAACACAGTTTTTGGCATGAAAACTGGATCAATGCCTTTGATGCCAAACAAGCAGTAACTAGTACAGGGGCAGATGGTGCTCTAACACATACTTGGTTGCCCATTGGAGGAACTACTTTAATCGGAGCGATGGCAGCAGCCATGGTAGGTTCTATTTTTAGTAGTGATTCTTGGAACAACGTAACTTTTATTGCTGGAGAAATTAAAAATCCACAACGAAATATTGGCTTGAGTTTATTTTTAGGTACAAGTATTGTTACTTTAATTTACATCAGTGCAAATTTGATGTACTTGCATGTGCTTCCTTTACAAGCCATTGCTTTTGCAGAAAATGACCGTGTGGCTATCACCGCTGCCAATGCCATATTAGGGAATATTGGCACCATCGTCATTGCCGTGATGATCATGATTTCTACTTTTGGTTGTAACAATGGATTAATCTTGGCTGGCGCAAGGGTGTATTATACCATGGCCAAAGATGGCTTGTTCTTTAAGCAAACAGGCACTTTAAATAAAAATGAAGTACCTGCCTATGGCTTATGGATTCAAGCCTTGGTGGCTTCTTTACTTTGTTTAAGTGGTAAGTATGGCGATTTATTGACCATGGTTTCATTTATTGTGGTGATATTTTATGTACTAACCATTATTGGCATATTTATATTAAGAAAGAAAGAACCCAATATGCCAAGACCCTACAAAGCATTTGGTTATCCTTTTTTACCAGCTATTTACATCATTATGGCCACCGTATTTTGTATAGGACTAGTGTATACCGAGCCAAAGTATTCCTTGTGGGGTTTGGTGATTACTTTATTGGGTATACCTTTGTATTATTTCGCATTACGCAATAAAAAATCTGAGTAGGATGATGGAAAAGGCAGCCATAGATCAATTGTTTGCTCATTATAGCAATACCAAAATAGGGGTGGTGGGAGACATTATGTTGGACACTTATTGGTGGGGCAATGTAGATAGAGTTTCTCCAGAGGCCCCCGTGCCCGTCGTAGCATTGCAAAGAAAAGAAATTCGTGTGGGCGGTGCCGCCAATGTGGCTTTAAATTTAAGGGCTTTAGGAGCACCCACTACTTTGTTTGCAATCATTGGTCAAGATGCAGAAGGCAAAGAATTAAAAGGCTTGTTGGATAATCATGGAATTAACACCCATTATATTTTAACAAGTGAGACCAGGGTGACCACCAATAAAGTTCGTGTGATGGGCCGCAATCAACAAATGATGCGCTTAGACCACGAACATACCAATGATCTTATGACCAAAGAGGAAGATGCATTGATCGCCAATTTTATAGCGTATGTTCAAAAGGAAAAACCAGCCTTGATCATATTAGAAGATTACAATAAGGGGGTGTTAACCGAAAGAATGATTACTACGCTCATAGATTATTGTAAGACACAGGGCATTCCTACAGCGGTAGACCCAAAGCAAAAAAACTTTTTAGCTTACAGGGGTTGTACCATCTTCAAGCCCAATCTAAAAGAAGTAAAAGAAGGCTTAAAGCTAACCATTGAAAAAGTAGACATAGACCACTTAAATAAAGTACATGCTGCCTTAGAAGAAAATTTAGCACATGAGATTTCCTTCATTACTTTATCAGAACATGGCGTGTATTATGCCAATAATAAAGCCCAAAAATTAATACCTACGCATATCAGAAATATTTCAGATGTGAGTGGTGCGGGTGATACTGTAATAGCCGTTGCCTCCTTAACTTATGCAGCAACCAAGGACATGAATTTAGCTGCAGAGTTAGCCAATATTGCTGGCGGCTTAGTATGCGAATTGGTAGGTACTGCGCCTATTGATAAAAAAATTCTTCAAGCAGAGGTGGTCAAATTATTGGGTAAATAAATATTCAAATTTCTATAAATAATCAATTCATGGATTTAAAAAAAATCGCCATTGTTGTTGCTGGAGGAACTGGGCAAAGAATGGGATCGGTGGTGCCTAAGCAGTTTTTAGAAATCGAACACAAAGCTATTTTAACACATACCATTGATCAATTTGTAGCTGCATTTTCAGACATTGAATTGGTGGTGGTATTGCCCGAAGGCTATTTGAAAGAAGGGCAGGAAGTTTTGAGCAAAAGTAAATATAAAAATACAATTAGTTATGTGGCTGGCGGAGATACTCGTTTTCAATCCGTAAAAAATGGGTTGAGTAAAATTACAGCTCCTTGCATTGTTTTTGTACATGATGCTGTAAGGTGTTTGTTAACGCCCGCTTTAATTCAAAGATGTTATCAGCAAGCATTGGAGAAAGGGTCCGCCATACCTGCAGTCACTGCCACAGACACGGTTAGATTATTGCAAGGGGAAAAACATCAATTACTAGATAGAGAAAATATAATGTTGATTCAAACTCCTCAAACTTTCAGGTCTGATATTTTATTAAAAGCTTTTGATCAAAAATACCAAGCCTCTTTTACAGATGAAGCCAATGTGGTGGAAGGAAGCGGGGTGCCTGTTTATTTAGTGGATGGAGAGTATGAGAATATAAAAATTACCAGGCCTTTGGATTTGGCCATTGCCAATTATATTTTGACCAAGCGATTTGCTTAACTCCACTTTGTAAAATTATTAATCTTCTAATGGGGTAGGGTCGGCCATTGGATAAGCATCCGAAGTATCTTTTAATATAGAACTGCTCTTGCTTATTTTTTCTAAAATTTGATGGGCTACTTCCATGGCTAAAAATCCATCTATCTCACTTACCACAGGTGTTTCGTTATTTTCTATTGCATGTACAAAACTGCTCAATTCTGCTTTGATGGCATTGCCTTGCTCAATGACTGGGTTCTCAATAGAAATAGTTTTAGTACCTTGATGTGTTTCAATATCAAAGGAAAAGGTGTCGGGATCTTCTGGCTTTTTAAGTTTAATGATTTCGGTATTCTTTTCTAAAAAATCAATGCCAATATAAGCGTCTTTTTGGAACAGTCTAATTTTTCGCATTTTTTTCATGCTAATTCTAGAGCTGGTTAAATTAGCCACACAACCATTGTTGAATTCGATACGCACGTTGGCAATATCTGGGGTATCGGTTAATACAGCCACACCACTTGCAGAGATACTCTTGACATCGCTTTTGACAATGCTTAAAATAATGTCAATGTCATGAATCATTAAATCAAAAATCACACTTACTTCTGTGCCTCTTGGATTAAACTGGGCCAAACGATGTACTTCTATAAACAAAGGGTTCAAAGAGGCATTTTTCAAAGCAGTATAGGCAGGATTAAATCTTTCTACATGGCCTACTTGTAATTTAACATTGGCTTCTTTAACCATGTTCACAATGGCACGGCCTTCTTCAATGGTATTGGCCATTGGCTTTTCTACAAATACATGCTTGCCCATTTTTATGGCCATTTCACAAACAGGAAAATGCAAATGGGTGGGGGTAACTACATCTATAACATCACAGGCGGCAATTAATTTTTCTTCATCCATGTATCTCTTAAGCCCGTATGTTTTCTCCACCTCTTTAGCGTTATCATTGTTAGGATCAAAAAAACCTACCAAGCTCACTCCAGGAATTTCTTTCCAATTGTTAAGATGGTATTTTCCTAAATGCCCCACACCAAACAAGCCTACTTTTAACATACTTAAATTTATAAGTGGTAAAGTTACACTATAAGCCATTGAAATGGAAGGGGTTTAAGTCGGTGTGGAAAATTGACCAATTGCTGTTAATTCCAGTAAATCAATACTTTAGATAAGCTTAATCCAAGCATAAATATGAAGTCTGTTTTGTAACTTTAACTGGTCAATCTACCCTAGAAAAGCGCATGCATCCAAACATTAGTCAATTATATCAGATTGCTCAAAAACCAACCAGACGTATCATTGGCTTAATGAGTGGTACTTCCATGGATGGCTTAGACATAGCGCTATGTACTATTTCAGATTCAGGTACCCAAACTAATTTGGTAGTTGAGCAATTCGTGACGGTCCCTTATACCAATGAATTCAAAGAAAAATTATTGACTGTTTTTTCTAAAGAAACCATTTCATTGGCTCAATTATGTGTCTTGCATCCTTGGATTGGAATGGCACATGCTCAATACGTGAACCAAGCAATAGCCCAATGGAATTTAAAGGCTACAGACATTGATTTAATCGCCAGCCATGGGCAAACGGTGTACCATGCGCCTAAATCATTACATCCAGCAGATGAATATGGCACAGCCACTTTGCAAATTGGAGAAGCAGATCATATGGCTGTGGCTACTGGTATTATTACCATCAGTGATTTTAGACAAAAACATATTGCGGCAGGAGGAGAAGGGGCGCCCTTGGCTGTTTATGGAGATTATTTATTGTGTCATCATGCTACAGAGCACAGAGTGCTTTTAAACATTGGTGGTATTGCTAATTTTACCTACTTACCTGCTGCTTGTACCATGGATCAAATATTTTCAACCGATACTGGACCAGGCAATACTTTAATGGATGCCTATATAAGAAAATGTTACAATGATTTAGCTTATGATCATGAAGGCGCTATTGCAAAAACAGGTCGAATAGATGAAGAATTACTTTCTGTTTTAAAAAATCATGCTTTTTTCAATAGTGCATTTCCAAAAACCATTGGTCCAGAATTATTTAATCTTGATTTTATTGTGGCTGCGCAAATTGCTTTAGGTAAAACGATTATGCCCAATGATTTAATGGCTACCTTGAATAGATTTACTGCCGAAACTATTGCAGAGGCATTGCATAAAAATATTCCCGCAAGCAACCAGTTGATGATATATGTAAGTGGGGGAGGCATGCACAATAGTTTGCTCATGGAAAATCTGCAAGCTTTGTTGCCGCAAGTACCAATAAAGTCTACCCTAGCAATTGGTATTTTGCCTGATGCCAAAGAAGCCATGCTTTTTGCCCTACTAGCCAATGAAGCAGTGGCTGGGACGCCACTACTCGCAGGGGGCAAGGCTACTAAAATAGCTACTAGTTTTGGAAAAATAAGTTTCCCTTTTTAATACTTAATTGAATAAATTTTTAATTGGAGTGGGCTTCAATAGACTTTTTCACTGAGCCGTATTTTCTTAATAGCTGACTTGCTAAGTCCATATCAGCCATGTTTAATTCCTCCATAATCATCTTCACGCCTCTGTCAAATAATTTTTGATTGGTCAATTGCATGTGCACCATCTTATTGTCCTTGATGCGCCCTAGTTTTATCATGACGGTGGTAGAAATCATATTCAATACTAATTTTTGTGCGGTGCCGCTTTTCATTCTAGTACTTCCAGTAATAAACTCAGGTCCCACCACAACTTCAATAGGAAAATCAGCGGCTGCACTTAAGGGACTATTTTTATTGCATGCAATACTGCCGGTAAGAATACCCACTGCTTTACATTTTTCTAATCCTCCAATTACATAAGGGGTGGTTCCACTGGCTGCAATGCCAATAACAATATCTAAAGATGATATTTGGTGCGCTTGCAAATCTAGCCAGGCTTGTTGGGTATCGTCTTCGGCATTTTCTACTGCATGAAACATGGCTTTTTGTCCTCCTGCAATAATGCCCACTACTAAATCCTGAGGTACGCCAAAACTAGGAGGGCATTCACTAGCATCTACCATGCCTAAACGGCCGCTGGTCCCTGCGCCAATATAAAAAAGGCGACCACCGTTTAATAATTTATCGGTAATCGCCTCTATTAATAGTTCTATGGAAGGAATTGCTTTTTCTACTTCAGCAGCAATTTTTTGATCCTCTTTGTTGATGTTTTTTAAAATCTCAGAAGTGGTCGAAGCTTCAATGTGTTGATATAAGGAATTGGCTTCGGTGGTTCTTATGAAATCATTAGGCATTGTTGGATAGTTTTTTAATCGCTAATACAAAGGTATCTAATTCAGCAGTAGTGGTATAGACATTTGGACAAATTCTGCATCCATGTACTTCTGCGCCATCAATGGCTACTGTAAATACTTGGTGCTCTTTCATCAATCTTTCTGCTAATTCACCAGGCTTGATGCCTTCAATACCAATATTGGCAATGCCACAACTTCTAACTGCATCGGCAGGGGTATTTAAAATTACTCTTGGTAAGTTTCTTACTTTGCTGGTCCAGTAGTTTTGTAAAAAATACATCCTTGCTTCTTTTCTTTCTGCGCCAATCATTTCATAATAATCAATACAATCATTGATGGTTAAATCGGTATGCACTGGATGCGTTCCAATGTGATTGAGTCTATTAATTTTACTAAGGTCTTTTTCACCATCGGCAAGTAAGGGCCATAATTTTTTAATATTATTTTTATTGATGTACAATAAGCCTGCGCCTAACGGAGCACTTAACCATTTATGTAAGGAAGCTGCATAATAATCACAATTCAATTCATCAATACGGTATTTAGAATGCGCAAAAGCATGTGCCCCATCAACAATGACTTGAACTCCTTTGGCATGGGCCATATCACAAATCTTACGGATAGGTAGAATTTGTCCAGTAATGTTGATCATATGGCTAACCATCATTAATTTAGTTTTAGCAGTAATGGCATTGGCATAAAGTTGCACAATTTCTTCGTCGTTTTTTGGATGCAGAGGCACAGACACTTTCACCGTCACTACTCCATACCTGTTTTTAACTTGTTCGAACATTTCCAACATGGAACCATAATCTTGAACCGCCATTACCGCTTCGTCACCGGCTTTCCAATCAAAACCACCCACCACTAAATCAATTGATTCTGTTGTATTTCTTGTAATGGCCATTTCTTCTGGCAAACAACCTGCAATGCCAGCCAATCTAGCAGCCACTTTCTTTTTATTGTCCCATTGAACGGTTCTCATATAATAAGAACCTTGGTAATTCACTTCTTTGATATGCTCAATAAGTTTATTAAGAATAGGCTGTGGTAAAAAATTATAATAACCATTCTCCAAATTAATATAATCTGGTTTTAGCAAGTATTGATTTCTAATGCTAAGCCAAAAATCTTCGTCCTTGGCCAATACCAAAGCAGGCACATTTTCTTTTTGTTTAAAACTTTGAGCCATGCTAGCCAATCCCAAAGGGGCGGCCATAGTGGTCAATAAAACGTCTTTAATAAATTGTCTTTTGTGCATGCTATAATTTTTATTTTTTATAATCAATACGAACTAGTCCAGCGTCTGTATTTTTAGTAAACCAACCTGTTCCATATTCCAATGCATAAAAACGACCATCAGGTCCCACTTCAATGTCAATGGCTGCATTAAATTTAGTATGGCCCATAAATGGTTCCATTCTATCATAATCTCCATTGGCTTTCATGCTTACGGCCTTGATAAAACCGCGCATCCATTCGTAGAAGAAAAATTTGCCATCGTAGTAAGAAGGGTACCTTGTTTCTTTAGGATATAAATCGCTGTAATACACAGGGCCTGCCATGGCCGTACGGCCACCTGCGCCCAAGGATGGGAAATCCATACTAGAAACCGCATAAGGATACCAAATAAATGCTGGCTGCGCAGGAGGCAATTCAGTCAAGCCTGTATTGTTTCTTGAATTATTGATAGGCTTGGCTGGATCAGTAGTTGGTCCAGATTTTCCAGTCGCATAATCATACAAATGGTAAGGGTAGTTGTTGCCTATAAAGAAAGGCCAGCCGAAGAAACCAGCTTTGCGCGCTTGATTTACTTCATCATAACCACGAGGGCCTCTTGTAGCTAAACTATCGTCATTGGCATCAGGACCTACTTCCCCCCAATATAAATTGCCATTTTTCGGATCCACAGAAATTCTATAAGGATTACGGTCTCCCATTACATAAATTTCTGGTCTTGTTTTATCGGTTCCTTTAGGGAATAAGTTTCCTTCTGGAATTTCATAAGAACCATCTTCTTTTACTTTGATACGTAAAATTTTACCACGTAAATCGTTGGTATTGCCCGAGCTGCGACGCTCATCATATTGTTCATGACCTGGACGATCATCTACAGGTGCATAACCATGGCTTACATATTTTTGTTTTGGTTCATCAAATGGAGTGGTGTTGTCACCTGTGGAAACAAATAAATTATTTCCTGGACCAAAGGCAATGGAACCACCGGTATGACAACAAATTTCACGTTGCTCATAAAATTGTAAAATAATTTTTTCTGAGCTAAGTTTTATCGTGTCATTTTCTAAAGTAAATCGAGACAATCTGTTTACAGAAGTATCTACTGGGCTATAGAACATGTATACATAATGATTTTTTGCAAAATCCGGATCTGCTTTTACCCCCAATAAACCTTCCTCGGCATTCACCCCTGGTGTTTTTTCTGTTTTCCAGTACACATTTAAAAAACCTGCTTGTTTGATTTTTTTAGTTTCGTTATTGTACAAATAAATTTCACCACGACGTTGTACTACTAAAATATCCAAATTAGGTAAGATGGTTAATTCGGTAGGTTCGAAGAAAGTACCTTTTACCAATTGTGTTTTACTAAAATGACTTTCCTCTGGTGCATACACACTATGTGCTTTGCTGTAATCCGCTGTGTTTTCACCAATGGCATATTTAATACCACCCAGAATATGTTTTAAATACAAGGGGTCGGCAAAAGACTCGTCGGTATGGCCTAGTTCGGTATAGAAAACTCTACCACCATCAAATGCATGGTACCAAGCCATTGGGTGATTGTCGCCATTTTTTCCACCTTCGTATGATTTTTCATCAATACTGATTAATACTTTAATGTCTTTATTGATGTTTCTAAAATTGTACCACTCATCTTTTCTAGACCAAGTAGGGGGTAGGCTATCAGTAGATGGATGCGTTTTGTCATTGATCACTAAAGTAGCTACTTGTTGATCAGGGTGACTTAAAAAAGAAGCCCCCACCATTTGAGTGTACCAGCTCCAATCATATTCTGCATCAGCGGCAGCATGAATGCCTACAAATCCACCACCTGCTTGCATGTATCTTTCTAAAGCAATTTCTTGACTGCCAGTTAATAATTCGCCCGTACTACTTAAGAAGATTAATGAAGCATATTTTTTTAAATTGTCTTCGTTGAATTTTGTTTCATCAGTAGTGGTATCTACTTCAAAGCCATTTTTTGCACCTAGTGCTTGAATGGCTTTAATACCCAATGGAATGGACTCATGATGATAGCCCCCTGTTTTAGAGAAGACCAATACTTTTGGCGTACTGCTTCTTTTATTACCACAAGAACTAAGGATTAAACCTAGAAAGCAAAAAATTGCTAAGGATTTAAGAAAATTTTGGATGTTTTTTTTCATTGTTTTTTAAGCGTTGTTGAGGAATCGGTTGAGACTGTTAAATTCCTACTTTTTTCGCTTTTGGCAAAATAAAGATGGTCCAATGGTATTTGATTCTATAGTGCAAGGAATAGAGGGTGTTTCCTAGGCATAAAGGGCGTATTTTTGCAAAAATGAATAGTTCACGCCTTTTAAAAAGCAATATAGATTCTTTATTGGTGGCTATACTAGGCATGATGGCAGTGCTTGCCTTTACCAAACATGGGGGGCTAGGGATTTCGCCAGATTCAATCTATTACATCAGCGCTTCCCACAGTGTATTGAATGGCCAGGGGTTCTATCAATTTGATGACCAGCCTTTTATTCTGTTTCCCCTGTTTTACCCAAGCATTTTAGCCCTTATTCAGTTTATTTTTAGACAGGACATCAACCTGTTGGCGCCCTATATGAATGCTTTGCTTTTTGGCCTAAGCATTTTCATAAGTGGGTGTATTTTAGAAAAAATAAATCAGGCCAAGTGGTTAAAATGGATTTTATTATTGGCCATTGCAGCTAGCCCCAGCTTGCTAGAAATTTATACCATGTTATGGTCCGAAGCTTTGTTTATTTTGGAAGTATTGTTGTTTATATGGGTTTGTTTTGATTATTTTAAAACTTATAGCCATAAACATTTAGTGACCTTGGCCTTGGTTACCGCCATCGCCTTTGAAACCAGATTGGCGGGAGTCACCTTGGCGATGACTGGCGCTTTGCTTATCATTCTATCAAGAGAAATCGGACTTCATAAAAAAGTAAAACATTTTTTTATTTTTGGATGCATTGCTTGCTCTTTGATTAGTATCAATTTAATCAGAAATTATTTACTTAGTGCAAGCTTGACAGGAACTAGACAAAAAGGAGCAACTTCATTGGTCGAAAATGTGAAGTATTACGGTACGGTTTTAAGCGATTGGATGCCATTTGAAGCCTTGACTAAATCTTCTCCTTTTTGGATGGGTTTAATTTTTCTTCTAAGTATTTTTGGAATTTTCATCTACCGATATATAAAAAAATTAGAGCACAATTCTATAGAAAAAATTGCAGCTGCATTTACCTTGGTCTATTCTATTTTTATGTTATTGTCGGCCACATTTTCAAAATATGAAACCATCAATAACCGCTTATTGGCTCCATTTTTTATCCCCTGTTTATTTACTTTAAGTTTTTATATGGTTAGTTGGGTAAAGCTGATACAAACTCAAGCCATAAGATTAAGTTTTGTTTTTTTAATTGTCATTATTGGTGGGGTTACCTTACAACAATATTATACTTCAGATAAAGCCAGCTATCAAGAAAATAATCAAGGGGGTATTGGAGGTTATGGGGAGGATGATTGGGTGTATAGTACAACTATTGCTTATATAAAAAAAGAACAAAGTATTTTTAATAATACTTTGCCTCTTTATTCCAATGCTAGCCATGCCGTGTATTTTTATACTGGGAAACATTTGAATATGCTGCCAGAAACTGCACATGTAAAAGACATGGCAAAATTCAACCAATTGTCCTCATTTATACTTATTTGGTTTAAGAATGAGGACAATCCAGCCCTACCCACCTTAGAGGAAGTAAAGCGAAATAAAAATTTAACTTTAGTGAAAGCATTGAAAGATGGATATATCTTTCAAACTAGCCTAAAATAGGGTTAATTTTGTAGCTACCAATGAGCGATCAATCCCAAATTTTTCAGTCCACAAACAAGACTAGATGGAAGACCACAAAATGGATCCTAAGGTCAATTTTATTTGTTTTACCAATTTTTGGGGCCATTATTTTTATGGGTATTTATTTTACCAATAAAAACAAACCAGATATTCCGCTAGAAGGGGCAGCCATCAAAAAAGTATTGACGGATTCTATTCCTTCCTATAGAGAAAGTTCCTTAGAAAAAGAATACAAAGGATTCAAAAGAGCCATAGGGAATAAGTGGTCCAAAGGTTTGGGTTGTGGCCAAGTATTGGACAAACCATTGAACTTATCTACCTCCAAATATTTCAGTGATAGTTTGGGCATACGTGCTGCCTTTTATGTAAACTGGGACGCTGCGCAATCTTTTTCTTCTTTGCAAAGAAATATTAAGAACATCAATTTAATTATACCTGAATGGCTGTTCATCGATCCCAATACAGATCAATTGTACCATACCATCGATCCCAAAGCATTAAAAGTGATGCAATCGGCAGGAGTGAAAGTAATGCCATTGCTTACGAACAATTACAAGACATTATTTAGAGGAGAGACAGTTAAAAGAATCATTACCAATCCTGCAAAAAAACAAAAATTAATCAGCGATATTATTGCCCTTCTAAAGCAATACAATTTTATCGGCGTCAATATAGATTTTGAAGAACTCTCTTTAGAATCAGATAGGCCGCTGATTGAATTTCAAAAAACCTTGTACCAGCAATTGCATGCCAATGATTTATTGGTTTCCCAAGATGTGATTCCATTCAATGACGATTACAATTACAATGCTTTAGGTAAGTACAACGATTACCTCATATTAATGGCTTATGATCAACACCATGCCGAAACTAAGCCAGGGCCCAATAGTTCACAAAAATGGATAGAAGCAGCTGTTTTCGATGTAGCCAAAAAAGTACCAGCCAATAAAGTAATTCTTGCTTTACCTGCCTTTGGACATGATTGGAAAACAAAAAATAAAAAAATCATCAGTGTTGCAGACGTCACTTACCAACAAGCCATTGCCAATGCAAAAAGTAGTGAAGCAAGCATTGATTACGACAATGAAAGTTACAATTTAGATTATGAGTATTATGATAGTGAAAACTTCTTACATCAAGTTTATTTTGTAGATGCGGCCACTAATTTTAATTCCATTCGCTTTGCCACTGAATACAATTTAGCTGGTACCGCTTTATGGCGATTGGGCGGAGAGGATGTAAGGTTGTGGTCTTTTTACAATCAACCTATGACCAAAACAGCATTGAGAAAATTTAATTTTGTAGAGTTTAACAAAATCAAAGCAGGGAGTGCACCAGATTTCGTAGGAGAAGGAGAGGTATTGGATATTATAGCCTCGCCTAAAGATGGGTACATCAGAAGTGAACTTGATTCATTGTCTATGTTGATTAGTGAGGAGTATTACGACAAACTTCCGTCTACTTATGTGATTAGAAGATTTGGCGCTACCACCAAGAAAAAATTAGTGTTGACTTTTGATGATGGGCCTGACCCTAAATATACGCGTCAAATTTTAGATACCCTGGCTTATTACCATGTTCCAGCTGCATTTTTTGTGGTGGGCTATCAAGCAGAAAATAATATTCCATTAATCAAAAGAATTTTTAAAGAAGGACATGAAATAGGCAACCATACTTTTACGCACCCAGACATGAGTTTGGTCAGCAATCAAAGAGCTTCTTTAGAAATGGATGCCACGCAGTTATTAATAGAGTGTATCACAGGGCATAGTACTATCTTATTTAGAGCACCATTCAATGCAGATAGTGAACCAGGAAAGTATGAGGAATTGGC
>Ga0114960_10002546_pt1 | contig 14137 bp, 22 predicted proteins | sample C_130625_MF_Meta_FD_92637 | JGI IMG/M metagenome (GOLD analysis project Ga0114960, IMG submission 92637) | Freshwater microbial communities from Lake Croche, Canada to study carbon cycling - C_130625_MF_MetaG | ecosystem: Environmental > Aquatic > Freshwater > Lake | place: Lake Croche, Canada... | reverse complement strand
ATTTTGCACCTCGCCCCAACCTTTGTCCCAATACATTTCCTGCAAGGCCATACCGATTGGCCATCGTACATCGCCATCGTCTTCCATGTGTTGGACTGCCTCGGCAAGCAAGGCATCAATATCAATACTCAACTTCTTCATATTAAATCCTTAAATAAAATACTCTCGATATTGAATCACAAGCTCGATGAACTTGCTGTTTAGAACTAACTCTTTGGCTAGTTTAGGGTCTTTGGTTACTGACATCATAAAATCAATAACCGCTTGGTCTTTACTACTTACTGACCGAATCTCTTGAATTTTCTGCATGGTGCGTCTCCATTAATGTATTTGCCCGTGAACATGACATGCTCAGTCGTGGGTAATCTCTTTTTGAGAGCTTCTATAAATAACCCTGCGTCGCAGTCTTCTTCTAAATATACCGTCTCGCCGTTGATATACGAATACTCGCTGATCTCTTCTGCGATACCCAGTATGTTTATCTCATCAATCGATACCTCTAACCATGCGTGACCTGAGTCGCTGATCCATGTATAGCTGAGAGCGTGACTGGTGTTTGTCCGTGAATGAGTGCTGAGCATATTACTCTCCTTGAAAGCGTTGTAAGAACTGGCTAGTGTGAAAGCCAAGGAACAGGGAAAATACCACGATACCCACTAAGGCTAGGCGTGGCGCGTCGTCCCACATATGAGCACCAAAGAACATGATGCCCGTTGTTAGTACAAAGAATACGGATAGCTCGGATATGATTATGTGTTTGTCGTTCATTTGCTTTCTCCCATTTCAACTAAGTCATACACCTCCATCTCACCATTTACGCTATCCCCCATAGGATTCGCTCGGTCATACATAAGTAACTCGGCTTGCTCTTTTGTGTTAGCCAGTACTGTTAGTTCTTCCTGATATGTAGTTATTACTACGCCTTTCCATGCTTTCATGTTGCTCTCCTTAAAGTTGTGTCGGTCTAGTTGAAACCATTTGAAAACCCGACTGGCTTAGCGTGTCCCAGTAATGGTTTGCCTCATCTGTCGTTCCGATATCAATGCTAACTGTGTTGCCGATGTTGGTGCGAAACCAAATTGTGTGAGTTGTGTTCATTTGAATTGTCCTCCCTTGTTGTTGATACCTTTGAGATCCTCTAGATTGGTGACGAGCATGTAATTGCTCTTGTGCATGGGCACAATGGTTCGTCTGACTTGGTTAGCTACCTTGTCTCCGCATGCCATACATACAGGCCGTGCCATCTTAGCCCGATGCGGTTCTACCCTTACGCTATAGCACGATGTGCATATAGGTAAGTACTCTTCATTGATGTTCATAGTCTCCATCCTCTGCCGTATGATCTGCTAATCCCACCGCCCCGCAATAAGGTCTTGGTTGGTTGCAATGGTGTAAGTAATGAGTAAGGCCCCAATACATCTTGGCTGTTAGGTACAACCGATTTGAAAGTTGGGTTTACTGTTTGCTTGTTGTGCAAGCCGATGATTCTGTGGGTACGCATAGTTATGCCATCCTTTCTACGATATATCCTTCTTCCTTGTAAACAAGGGCTTCGGTTGCAGGGATGTTCTCTATCCAACGACCCTGTCTTGGCAAGTAAACTCTAAACATAGCTTTCTCCTATTGATTGTGATTGATTGATAGTACTGGATATAGTCACAGGTAATTACCCGAGTGATTTAGTTTGGTTTAATTTTTCATAGTAGTACAAAAGTCCTACCTCAGGATCTTCACCGTCCAAGGGATTGTCAATTGGCGTGTCGAATACATACTCGTCATTGTCTTCGAGATCGAGGATTAGATATTGAATTGTCATAGCATTTTCCTTTCAGTGATTAAGTTAGGGATACATGAGAGATACAATAGAGATACATTATACACATCGAATTATCCAAGATGTGCGTTGAATTATCCAAGATTTGGGGTCGTGGATAATTAGGAAAGGTGTGTATGAGTGCTGAGAACCGCATGGATAGTGGCTTTGCGAGGGTTACTAGGGTTTACCCTGCTCGAATTATCCAATTATCCAAGATTTATTTTGGACGGGTCACTATTTGAGAATCGCATATTAGTATGATCTCGCTCACACACTCAAGATAAATATATTTTCTATGTAGGCTGGTTCATTTTATTTGGATAATTGGATAATTGGATAATTCAATCATATAAGTGGTTGATTTGTATGGATAAACACAATTATCCATGCCTATTTTTTAAGCAACAGACTTGGATAATTGGATAATTGCTCACTAAAGTATTAGTTACGCTTCGATCTGAGCTTCTTGTCTACGAACTTCGTGAGCCTTGGTAACTGCATTGATGATCTCAGTACAGACCGCTTTCATTTGCATGAGCATGGACAATTTAGCATTGGACACAAGCGAACCAGACTTTTTATCTATGCGATATCCGCCAGACTTGGACAACTTTACATTCATGATCTTGGCTTCTAAGAGATCAGGCAAAGACTCGAACGATGCACGGCTAGAGATAACGATGGGCTCACCAAGATTGATAGCGAGCATCTCGCCTAGAGGACGATAGTTAGAATTCATGCAGTGTTGAGCAACTTCTACGAAGCCAGTTTGAGATGCGCTCTCACGGATAGCCGTGCCTACCTTGCCACGAACATTTAAGCAAGCAGTCAAAGCGGACGATGATGCTTGGCGAACTACGGATAATTGACGATCAGCCTTGGTTTTGCCGTCGACATGGATGATGATTGGGTTGATTGTGATGTTTGACATGATGATCCTTTGATTGATTGAATTAAGAGTCTTGATGTACACCGTACACGATGCACAATGAAAACCCCTCAGGGTTTCACGACTTGCTGTTCTTGGTGCGTTAGTTACCTCATCGTTCCTTCAAGTGAACGCTACTTGCCTTAGTCTTTCCTCAGGGCCTTCCAAACTACACGGTCTTGCACCGCCGTAACTTGTCGCGTAAGATTACTGGTGATTCTAGTTATCCAAACACGCTTTCAGGGTGAGTAAACTCAACAAACGATTTTCGCTAGAACACTACTGTCCCCACGCTACTTCCCGTTACTAGTTTACCGCCTTACCGCTTGCTCGCTTGGTAGAGCTAGACTCGCATACATAACCCATGCTTGTCAGAGTGTCTTCGACTATTTCACACCCATCCCCAACGCCACTCGGAGAGATTCCAATACGAATTTTTAATGATCTTGGTGCTATCGAGGTTTCATAACAAGCGACAGACCGTAGCCTACGCTAGCCCCTTAGGGAAAATCCACCTCTGCAAGACGATGCTTGCTACACCATAGGGCAGTTGCCTACTCCGCAACTTCGTTCACCCTACACTCTAAGGCAAATGCCTACCCGACCCCATGGGGCCACAGGGCCAGCCCCCCGCCCCCCACGCTTATGACGCACTCCCACTGCAAGGCCAAAAAAATAGTAAACTAAGGGTTTACCCTATACACACATCCGAGATACCACAGTACAATCCACCAAAAGGAGTCACGATGGAAGATGAAATCACAGCCGAAGCCATGGCTTTAAAAATGAGAGACATGTTGAACGAGCACATCCGAGAAGTCATTGACGAGTACATGGACTCAGACTATGCGCTCATGACAAAAATTAAAAATATGGTAGATACCCAGATTAACGTAGCCCTGCAAGATTTAAGAATAGGAAGACGCGGCACTACACTGCCGTATTAATATGCAAAGAAGAAACTTTTTTATCCATAACGACCTGTATGATGAGCTCAAAGCATTAGCAACTGAGCAGAGGACTTCGATGTCTCATATACTAAGGGTTGCAATTACTAAGTACCTAGCGGCGGTAAAGAAAGCCAAGGAAGCAAGACAAAATGGATGAAATTCCAGACGGCCCTCTGTCCATGACTCCGACGTTTACGTCGTTCCCCTCTGTGCCAGAAGAGATGATTAATTCGATAGCCCTGGGGTTAGAGGATGATTTAATCGTGGTCAGCAGGTACGGAGTGACACTGGAGGAATACAGAGAACTAGAAAGCCAGCCTTGGTTTCAGTTAAAAGTTCAGCAGTTAAGATCAGAGTTTGAGAAAAACGGCATAACATTTAAGGCAAAAGCGGGTTGGATGGCCAACGATTTGCTTCATAAGGTGTATGTGCAGGCGTCTCATCCGGACGCACCGCTCTCCCAAGTGCACGATGTACTCAAAACTTTGATAAAAGCAAGCGGTTTGGAGCCAAAAGAAGAGAGAAATTTAGGCCCAAGTACCTCATTTAGCATACAAATTGATCTTGGAGAACAGTCCGTTAACATATCAAATATGCCCGAAATAATCGAGAATTCAACAAAATTACTGCAAAAATGAGCAAATTTAAGCCTACAGACACCCAGAAAGCCTTTATGTTGAACGATCAATATGTACGCGTATTGGCAGGGCCAGTGGGGGGTGGAAAGTCGGTAACGTGTGTACATGAACTTGTAAGGTTAGCTTGTGGGCAAGAGCCAAATGCCCAGAATAAAAGAAAAAGTAGAGCGGTAATTGTTAGGAATACGGCAGATCAGTTAGCGCTTACTACCAGAAAAACGGTATTTGATTGGCTGCCTCCAGGAGAAGCGGGTATTTGGAAAGCTGTTGAGAAGACTTTTATCTTAAAAGCAGTGCTTGCAGATAAAACTGAGGTGGAATCGGAATGGTTGTTCATTGCTCTTGATACGCCAGACGACGTTAGGAAGGCGCTGTCGCTTGAGACGACGTTTATATGGGGTAATGAGTCAAGGGAGTTGAATTCCGAGGTTGTAGATGGTCTGCTTGGCCGTCTGAACAGGTATCCGTCTATGAAAGATGGTGGGCCGACAAGGAGTTGTGCCTTGTTTGATACGAACATGCCTGATGAGGATACTTGGTGGCACAATAAAATGGAAGAACCGCCTAGTAACTGGTCAATCCATATACAGCCGCCCGCGATACTTAAGCCTGTGCATTACACAGAAATGTATGGGGAGGAGCCAAGTGAAGTCTTACTGGATAAGGATGGTGAGGAATGGTGTGTCAACCCGCAGACGGATAATTACGATCACTTACCTAAACAGTACTACCCCAATTTGATTCCAGGAAAAACGGAAGACTGGCTCAGAGTCTACTTAAGGTCAGAGTACGGACGTTCTCTCTCAGGAACACCTGTGTACGAGAAGACGTTTACGTTTGACTTTCATGTGGCCAAAGAACCGATAAGCTTTATTCGGGGGGAGAACTACCCGATAACGATAGGCATAGACTTTGGGAGAACGCCTGCGGCGGTGTTCAAACAGCGTGATCCACGGGGGAGAGTTATAACTCTGGGAGAGGTTACTGGGGAGAATATGGGCATAGAGACGTTTATTAATGTGAAGCTCAACCCGTACATCTCGAATAATTTTGCTGGGGCTGGGTTTGTTTGTGCGCCTGATCCTGCTGGATTTGCGAAACAGCAGTTGAACGAGATGAGTCTAGTGGATGTTTTAAAGAAGGCTGGGTTTAGGTGTGTCAGGCCGCCTACGAATAATCCAGAGTTGAGGATACAGTCGGTGGAGCGGTTGCTCAGTGCTCAGATCGAGGGTAAGGCGATGTATTTGATTGATCCGTCTTGCGATATGCTCATAAAAGGGTTTAGGTATGGATACCGTTATAAGATAAAGAAGAACGGGGAGATCGAAGATAGGCCAGATAAGAACGAGTTTTCTCATGTGCACGACGCCAACCAGTACGCGGACGCGGTACTTGACATGAATGTCAGAGGAGTTATGATGGGCGGAGGTCGGCGCGAAATTAAGAAAGTGTCTTATAATTATTGACATAGGCACGGCTTGCTGTGGTAGCATACTCACAAACGTACATGTTGGGCCCTCATGAACCAAAATCTAGGCATAAGTATGGGCAGTATCCTTAGTGCTATGTCAGCGAAGGATTTAGCTGCCGAAGAAAGAAGTAAAGCGCAGGCGGCGCAAGCCCGTCCGATGATTAAATCTTTATCGACTTATGTTCGAGGCCGTTGGGTCGAAGCTCGTAAAGCCAAAGAACAAACTGTTGAGCAGAGAATGTTTAAAGCTGTTCGCGCAAGGCGCGGAGAGTACGACCCAGATGTATTGACAAAAATCAGAGAGACTGGCGGCTCTGAAATTTATATGATGCTCACATCGAACAAATGTAGAGCGGCTGCCAGTTGGTTGCGCGATGTTATGCTAGGCAGTGGTTCAGATAAACCGTGGACTATAAAACCCACACCGATTCCCACACTCCCCGCAGATGTTACCGAAGAGATGCGCCAAGCGGCAATTGACCAAATGACAAAAGTCATGGATGCCACTGGCCAGATGTTGCCACCCACACAGTTACGGAAGTATTTAAATGAGTTGCGCGAAGAGTATCTTTATAACCTCCAAGAAGAAGCGAAATTTAAGGTTCGCCAGATGGAGAATAAGATGGAAGACCAGCTTATCGAAGGCGGCTTTATTAAGAGCTTGGATCAGTTTCTTGACGACATCACCACATTTCCAGCAGCATTCCTTAAAGGCCCGATTGTTAGACGCAAGCCAGTAATGAAATGGAACAACAGCGCTAAAAGTGGTTACCAGCTTGAAGTGGTAGATGATTTGGTTTTAGAGTGGGAGCGAGTTGATCCATTCATGATTTATCCTTCGCCATCTAGCATGGGTATTGAGGATGGGTATTTAATTGAGAGACACAAACTCCGCCAGCTTGATTTAGAAGCGCTGATTGGCGTTGAAGGGTATGACGACGAGGCCATCCGTATGGTTCTTGACGCGTATGGCCGTGGTGGATTGCAGGAATGGCTGATTGTTGACTCAACAAAAGCTCAGGCCGAAGGTCGTAGTACCGTAGCCGTGATGCAGAACTCAGAACATTTGATTGATGCGCTTCAGTTTTGGGGCCCAGTTTCAGGTCAGATGTTGTTGGACTGGGGCTTAGATGAAGAAGAAGTTCCTGATAAGTCTAAACAGTATTACTGCGAAGCATGGCTCATAGGTGAGTTTGTTATTAAAGCGTCTTTAAATTACCATCCTCTTGGTAAAATGCCCTATTTCAAGGCTTCTTATGAAGAAATTCCAGGAACATTTTGGGGAAACAGCACCTACGACCTCGTTAAAGATTGTCAAGATATGTGCAATAGCGCAGCTCGGGCTCTTTCTAACAATATGGGTATTGCTTCTGGCCCCCAAGTGGTTATTAATGTTGACCGCGTTCCTGCTGGCGATGACATTACCAATCTATATCCTTGGAAAATCCACCAAGTAACTAGCGATCCGATGGGGTCTAGCGCCAAACCGATTGACTTTTTCCAGCCTAGCTCTAACGTACAAGAGTTGCTAACCACATACGAAAAATTCAGTGTATTGGCTGACGAGTATTCTGGCATTCCGCGTTACATGACTGGCAATTCTCCTTCGGGTGGAGCAGGTCGTACAGCGTCTGGTATGTCCATGTTAATGAGCAACGCCAACAAAGCTATGAAGCAGGTTGTTCAAAATATTGATACTAGCGTTATGACTCCATTGTTGGAGCGTTTGTATTTTTACAACATGAAGTATTCTGACGATAATGAACTTAAAGGCGACATTAATGTTGTTGCCCGTGGCGCAATTGGTATTGTTGCTAAAGAAGCCGCGCAAGTTCGTCGTAATGAATTTTTGGCGGCAACGGCTAATCCAATTGATATGCAGATTATGGGTATCGAAGGCCGTGCTACTCTTTTAAGAGAGATGTCCAGAGATTTAGATATGAACCCTGACGAGATTGTGCCGCCAAGAGAAATGTTAAAAGTGGCACAGCAAGTTCAAGCTATGATGCAGCAAGGGCAACCCCCTATGATGCCACCACCAGGTCAACCTCAAGGAAATCCCACCAATAACCAGCAAACGTTGGCTAATGGTGCTCCAATAACAGATAATTTCTAAAGGTTGACAAAGCGCTTTGTTTATTGTACAAACTAGATATATAGGAGTTTCTTATGAAATCATCAAAACCTGATACTCGCGGGTATGCAAGCGGAACAGTATCTACAGGCTTAGGCCCGATGCGTCAAACCCCAGCAGGTAAACCTGCTAACGATAGAGTTGACATGAAGGGCTTGCCCCGCCAAGTTGGCGTCGGTAAAGAGTTTCCTGGCGTTGGTAAGCCTTCAATTAATTCCATTGGAACTAAAAAAGCCATGGGGACAACAATGAAACGCACCGTAAAAGGATAAATCATGGCTCCAAATAAAATGATGGGCAAAGGCGGAGACATGTCGCAAGACAAGGCTCTAATTAAAAAAGCTTTTAAGCAACATGATATGCAAGAGCATAAAGGCGGTAAAGGTACAGCTTTGCATCTTAAAAACGGCGGTAAAGCAAAACTTAACGTTAGTAAAAACCCTGGTCTAGCTAAATTGCCAACACAAGTTCGTAACAAAATGGGTTACATGAACGCTGGCGGTAAAGTTAAGAAATATGCTGGTGGCGGTGAGGCTAGCGAAGAAATATCAGGTTACGGCAATCAAGAAAAAGCTGTTGAAGAAAAAACTACCCCTTCTGCTGCTACACGCAGTATGAAAGGTGCAAGTTCTGAGGGCGGTTCAGAAGCTGTTTCTGAAAAAAAACCTGAGTTTAGTTCTTTTAAAGAAGCTTACGCTTATTATAAAAACCCTAAAAACGGAGGAGAAGGTACTACCTTTGACTATAACGGTAAAAAGATTTTAGTTAAAGATAAAGCAACACCTACAGAATCAGCTAAACCTGCTTCTGGCCCATCTTCTTACGCCGAAATAGAAAAAAATGCTCCCTCTGGAACTTCTGATGCCGCAATGAGAGCAATTAGAGCTAATGCTAAAAATGAATCAAACAAAATGGCTGATTTAGAAAAAGGCACTAGTAGAGGACAAAAAAGTTCAGTAGCAGCACCAAAAATAACTGAGAACAAATCGTCTAGAAAGCCATTTGCACCAGGCGCTGTAGATAATTCTTATTCTGGTTCTAGATTTGCCAGTGGCGGAATGGTTAAAGCTCGTCAGACAGTTAAATCTCTTGGTAAAGCGTGCTAACTAAACCAGATACGCAACAGCTACAAGCTATTGCAAGAATTTCAAGGTCAAGCGATGGAGAGGTTTTGAAAACGTTTCTTCAAACCGAACTCGATCGTTTAACCACAAGTTTGTTGGATACGTCCGACGCAAACACCCCCATAGTCCAGGGGATGGGAAGAGAATGTAGAGACATTCTTATCTTACTTAGGGATTCCCCTGAGTTGGCAGAGAAGATCCGAAAAGCCTAAGGTTTGACCCGGCGGATTGGTTTGTAACACGCCTAAAGCGAAAGCTCGGCATAAGGAGTATTTATGGCATTGCCTAAACAGGTGCAGAGACAGTTAGATGAGATTACTGCGTACGAACAGCAGGTTGCAGATGCTCAAACAGCAAATGAACCCAAGCCAGACGAAACGCAAGAACAAGAGGATAACAGTCTTAAACCAGTTGAAAATGCCTCGCAGCCAGTAGACAACACTCCAAAACCAACTGGAGACGATGACCCGAATAGCCTGACATGGCGGCAACGCTATCAATCGCTACAAGGTCAGTTCAACAGTCAAGTGCCATCCTTGCAACAGCAGGTACAACAGTTGACGGAAACGGTGGGAAGTCTAAACGCAAAGCTCGAACAGCAAGTGGCGCAACCGCCTAAAGTTGAAGAGCCAAGCGAACTGGTTACGAAAACTGACGTTGATGCTTTTGGTGAAGACCTTGTAGATTTGGCGAGACGCATAGCTAAAGAAGAATTTGGCAAACGCGAATCAAAATATCTAAAGCAAATTGACGCATTGGAAGGTAAACTGACTGAAGCTACAGGCCAAGTCGGTGTGGTACAGGAAACGCAGGCGGCAGCCACGACTGAAAGATTTTTTGAGAATCTTACAAGACAACTGCCCACATGGGAAGAAATTCAGGTAACCCCTGAATGCCAAGAATGGCTCGGTACTAGAATTCCTGGTATTGGGGCAACTTGGAACCAAGCGTTGCAAAACGCTGCTGCGAAAAGAGACATACCCGCCGTCATGGAAGTGTTTGATGCGTTTTTTGAGCGTAATCCAAACATGAACCCTAGAGTTTCAGCTCAAACCCAAACTAATGCTCGACAAGAGTTAAACCGTCAGGTAGCCCCAAGTAAAACTTCTGCTTCTAATCAGCAGGCAACGCAACGACGTATTTATACTGTTAAAGAATATGAACAGGAAAGTATGAAGATCATGCGGTTTATGCAGCAGAATAAGAAGGAAGAAGTCAGGCGCTTGGAGGCAGAACTAGATGCTGCTTTGGCCGAAGGACGGGTAATTCCGTAATTTTGTTGGGGCGGCGTGTTAACAAACTGTAAATTTTTGGAGTCTTAAATGAGCACAATTACACCCGCAGCCGTGATGGCGGTTCAATCGCCTTTCACCACAAGCCCTTCCTATTCAGGTACGTTTATTCCGACCATTTGGTCTAGCAAATTGAACATCAAGTTCTATGCTGCTACGACTTTTGGCGATGTTTCCAACACAAGTTGGGAAGGCGACATCAAAAACATGGGAGATAAAGTTGTTATTAATAACATTCCTACAATCTCTATCAATTCATACACAATTGGTCAGAACTTGAGTTATGAAGTTCCAACACCAAACACTGTTGAGTTGCAAGTGGACAAAGGTTATTACTTTGGCGTAAACGTTTCTGACGTTCTTGAGTACCAAGCTCAGCCTAACTTGATGGACATTTTCACAACTGACGCTGCTAATCAAATGAAGATTGCCGTTGACCGTGAATGTTTCTTGAACGTTATGGCTTCTGGTAATGGCCCTGATGCAGCCAACGTTGGTGCTACAGCTGGTGTATTGAGCGGTAGTTATGCCCTCGGTACAGACGCTAGCCCTGTTGACTTGACAACAACTGTTGATACTGTTTTAACAACTATCACAGCCATGGGTTCAGTTCTTGATGAGCAAAACGTTCCTGAGACAGACCGTTTTATCGTTATTACCCCCATTGAGCGTCAAGCATTGATGTCTTCTAAGCTTGCTCAAGCTTATGTTACTGGTGACTCTGAGTCTATCCTCCGTAACGGTAAGATTGGCCGCATTGATCGTTTCGACATCTATGTGTCTAACTTGTTGCCTAAAGCTGCTGTGAACCAAGATTACTTCGGTAATACTGCTTCTAGCGTGCCAAAGCGTCACGTTATTATGGCTGGCCACAAGTCTGCATTGACTTTTGCATCTCAAATCAACAAGGTTGAGTCTATTCCTAACCCCAATGATTTCGGTACTTTGGTTCGCGGTTTGATTATTTATGGTCGCAAGAACGTAAAGAACACAGCGCTTACTTACGCTATCGTTAAAAACTAATTAAGCCCCCTACGGGGGGTTTTCCTTTTTTATTTTTGGAGATTTATCATGGCAAATTCAGTACAGATTGGTCAGAGCGTTGGTGGTATCGAGGGAGCTACAACTGCTATCGCAGGCGTAGGTACAGCACAGTCTGGTGCAGCGGCTCTTCCTGGCGCAATTAACATTGTTTCAGCAGCTTCTGGTCAAACAGCTTTTGTTTTACCTTCTAACTATCCTTTAAATTGCCCTTTGTATATTATTAATACTAGTGCAGTTGCAGGAGTGGTATACCCAGCTTCTGGCGGTTCTATCAATGGCGGTTCAGCCAATGCTTCTAAAGCTTTGTCTGCTAATGACACATCAGTGTTCATTCAGTACGGCACAAATCTATGGGGTTCCGCACTCGGAGCTTAATAGTAAAAGAGCCCCCTCGGGGGCTCTTTCTGTGTTAATATTTAGCTACTTTTTCTTTGAGGTAGACGTATGGCCACCCTATTAGTCAGTCAACTTTTAACAAACGTTTCTATTCTTTTGCAGGACACAACTAATGTTCGGTGGTCGCAAGCAGAATTGTTGAGTTGGATGAATGATGGCCAAAGAGAGATTGCTCTCTATAAGCCAAATGCGTTTATTATCAACGCTGCTGTTCAACTTGTGGCTGGCACAAAACAAACACTACCTTCCACTGCTGTGTCTTTGATTGATGTAGTTAGAAATCTTGGTACTAGCGGAACAACTCCTGGCCGTTCCATTAGAACGGTTTCTAGAGAAATTTTAGATGCGCAAACACCCTATTGGCATAGCGCAACTGCTGCGGCTGAAGTAATTCATTTTACTTATACTCCTTTGGATTTAAAACATTTTTATGTTTATCCGCCACAACCAGCATCAGGGCAAAATCAAGTAGAGATGGTTTATCTTGCTTCTCCCACAGATGCTACTTTGACATCCACAATTACGCTCGATGATATTTATATCAGTGCGTTAACCGATTACACGCTCTATAGGGCATATAGTAAAGACACCGAGTACGCAGCAAATACCGCTTTGGCGGGCTCGTATTATCAGCAGTTTATGGCTATCATTCAAGGCAAAGCTACCGCTGAAATGGCTAGTAACCCCAATCAGTCTTTGGGATCATTTAATCCTAACGTGCCTGGGTCAGATAAATGAGTTTAACTACTCGTCCTTATACGGATTTTTTACCTTTTGTTTTGCCCCTCGTACCAAATTGTTACGAGGGACAAGCGACTTCAGCTATTCGAAATACGTGTATTGATTTTTGTAGAGACTCATTGTTTTTACAGCAAGACTTAGACGCAATCTCGGTTAGCGCAGGTCAGGGTACATATGATGTTGATGTCCCTACGGGCTATGTTCTTGGGCAGGTGTTAGGCATTTATTATTTGAGCCGTAGACTTGAACGTAAAAGCCAAACCGAATTAGAAAAACTGTACACCCGTAACTGGCAGGTTCTTCAAGGAACCCCGCAAGTTTACACTCAGTTAAACCCAGATCAGATAACACTTGTTTATACTCCGGATTATTCAGTGCTAGGAGCTATTACAGGCCGCTTTTCGTACATTCCCACAAGAGCGTCTACCGCTATTGATGACATGGTGTTTGAGAGGTTTTTAGACGTTATTGTCGATGGAACGGCAAGTCGTTTGATGGCAACTCCTAATCAACCGTATTCCGATGCAACTGCGTCTATTGCCTATCAACGCGTGTTTAGGGATGGATGCCAAAGAGCCTTGCGCTACACGCGTGATGGTATGAACAACGCTCCAATGCGAGCAAGATATAACAGGATTTGGTAATGTCTACATATATCAAACTCGTTCAGGGCGATGTAAATAATCCCCAAGTTCAAGCAACTCTTACGGATGATAATACCGGAGCCGTTATTGATCTTACCACTGGCAGTCCTTCATGTGTTTTAAAGTTTAGAGCCGCTGGTTCAACCACTTTAATTGATACGCTAGCCGGTACTATTACTAATGCGTCCGGCGGAGTTGTAGTTTTTCCAATGGGCACTTTATCAATGGCGGGTGATCCTGGAGATTACGAAGGACAAATTACTGTGACATGGGCGTCTGGTTCAAGAACAGGAAAACAATCTACCTACGCTGTATTGCGTTTTAGATTGGGTGAAGGCTTCTAATGTCAAATACGTACTCGTACATTACTTTAAAAGCGCTGATAAATTCACCAGCGTTAAATGCTACGACGACGTATCAGTTGTTAACCGCGACTCTTATTACAGGTCATTTTGTAGATTTTATTAATTTAGCTGATACGCTTACATCAAGCGATCAACAAGTAGTGTCTTTTGGAAAGTATCTTGATGACGTCTTTAGCGTTTCTGATTATGCTAGTTTAAGTACAGGAAAAACTTTAACGGATTCAATTACGTTAGCGGATGTTTTATCTTTATTGACAACCTTATCAAAAGCTGAGACAGTTACAGCGTCCGATGCAAAAGTAATAGCGTTTACTGGAAGTCAAGCCGATGCCGTAACTGGGGCAGATTCCATAACCAGTATTGCGTTTACTAAATTTCTTGCGGATACTCTAACTTCTAGTGATGCTCTTGTTATTACTTCTGGTGAGTCAAAGCAAGATGCTGTGGCTATTGACGATATCGGTGCTCTTGACCATCCAGTCATGAATATTGGTAAAATTCTTGCAGATACAACAACTTCATCTGATTCAGGTGTTTTGTTTATCCAAGACTATAGCGACATCACGTATTTTTTAGAGGACTATGTCGGGGTAT
>Ga0114960_10002544_pt1 | contig 14148 bp, 2 predicted proteins | sample C_130625_MF_Meta_FD_92637 | JGI IMG/M metagenome (GOLD analysis project Ga0114960, IMG submission 92637) | Freshwater microbial communities from Lake Croche, Canada to study carbon cycling - C_130625_MF_MetaG | ecosystem: Environmental > Aquatic > Freshwater > Lake | place: Lake Croche, Canada... | reverse complement strand
TTTCAACTTAACCGAGGTATAAACGTAGCTGCCACATCATTAAGAAAAGTTAAAGGTGCTGCAGAAACGGCAGCTGATGGATTTATGAAACTTCAGCGTACTGGACTTAAAATGCAAGCAGCTTTAGGAACTATAGCAGGAACTATTGGAGATCTTATTGGAGGTCTTCTATCTGTTGTAGGAGTTCTTGGAGCAGCAGCTCCAGCTGCCGTAGCCCTTGGTGGTGCTATGGCATCAGTCGGTATAGGATTTGTTGGCGTCAAAGTTGCAATGGCTGGTGTATCTAATGCTATTAGTACAGTTTGGAAATCTCAAACTGCTTTAAATGATACGTTCCGAGCAGCTACTCAAGAATATATCGGTCTAAAATTTGCTGCTGAAGAAGCTGCTTTATCTCAAGAGGATGCTGCTTTAAAACTTGAAGTTGCTCGTGAAGCTTTAGCACGTGTACAAGATCTTCCTCCTGATAATCGTCTACGTCGTCAAACAGAACTTGCTTTTAAACAAGCCGATCTGCAACTTCGTGAAACTAAACACAAAAGTGAAGAATCTTTTCGAGCTGTTAAAAAAGGTATTACTGCTACAAGTGCATATCAACCTTTAGCAGCTTTATCTGATGTACAACTACAGTTTGTTAAATTTATGGTTGCTTTTAGGCCACAAATGCAAACACTTAAAAAAGAAGTTGCTGCAGGTTTTATACCTAAACTTACAGAATCTATCAATACTGTTATGAAGTATGGATTCCCTATATTCAAACAGGGACTTAAAGAAGTTGCATCTGCAATGGGGAATGCTACTAAGACTTTTGCAAGTGCATTTAAAAATCCTGAGAATATGCAGCAACTAGCTGGATTCTTTAAAAGTTCTACTGGAATTATTAAAAGTTTTGGAAGTGCTACTAAATCTTCATTTGGTATTTTAATAACTCTTCTTCATGCTGCTGAACCTATTACAAAACGTTTTGCTGATTGGGTAGATAAATACCTTAAAGATCTCGATAAAAAAGTTAAAGTGGGAAGTTTTACTGGCAGTCTTCAAAGAATGTTTGATCTTGCAGGAGATGTTTCTGCAAGGCTTGGAAAAATATTTAAAGAAGTATTTGGTGGAATAAAAAATATTATTGATGCTACTTTCCCTAGCGGTGCTAAAAGCGGTGCTGGAGGAGTTTTACTTGATTTTCTTGAAAAAATTACAAAAGGATTTCAAGACTTTACGGGAAATAAATCATTTTCTAACTGGCTTGAAAATTCTACTAAAGGTGCTGTAGCTGCCCTAACTACTATTGGAAAATTTCTTGGAATTTTTACTGATTTAGCTGGAAATAAAGCTACAAAAGAATTTTGGACTACGCTACAACAAGCGGTACCATATGTGAAAACAATACTTGAAAATGGTCAGTCAGTGGGCGTTCAGCTTTCAGGAATTTTAGTTGACATAGCAAAAATTCTAGCTGCTTTTGCAGATGCTGGAACACTCAATACATTTTTTAACTCTCTTAAAGTTATTTTTGATGCATTTGCTAATTTTGCAGACTCTCCAGCTGTTAAATGGATTATGGGGTGGCTCGGATCTCTGCATGGTCCTTTGCTAGCTGTAGGTGCAGTTTTAATACTTGCTAAAAAAGGTCTTGAAATATTTTTAGGATATTTAGCTAAATTTGCAAATATAATGGGTAGCGCAACTATGAAAGTTAGGGCCGGTCAACAAGCTCAGCAAACTTGGAATAGGGAGATGAAACTTGGTGCTGCTGCAGGAGAAAGTTTCTGGCAGAGAGTAAGGAGAGCTTCTGCAAATGCTAATAACCAAAAGCTTTTGGCAATGGGTAGAGAAGCTGGTTTTGCTAAAGATCGTTTAGCTCAGCTGGAACTTCAAATGATTTCCAACTCTAGAACTGCAACCTTATTTAATGAGAAGACTCAAGAGAGTACTCATCTAATGGAGCTAGATGCCGCTCAAGCTGAGCAACTTTCTGACAGAATAGTTGTTCTTGCTAAAAGACAAGGTATGGAAAAAGAGCAACTGAAGCAATTAAGTGCTCAGTTGAAGATAAATAGAGAAGCTATGGGAAATAGTGGAACTATAACCAACCAAGAACTTTTAAATGGAACCGGATTTGAAAACGGTTCATACAAAGCTCCATTCTTAAACATGAATAAAGCTGGTGCTTATGGACAGCCTTCATATGAAGGTGGAGCTAATCCTGGCCTAGTACTTACTGGAGGTAAGCCTGGTTTTAAAGCTGCTGGAGCCGGTATAAAAGGTTTGTTTAGCGGTATGGGTAAAGGTGCAATTGCTGGTGGAATAGGTATGGGTGCCACTGCAATCAGCGGACTTGTTGGCTTAGGTAGCGGCACCATGGGCCCTGTTGGTATGGCTACTCAAGCCATCTCAGGTATTGCTTCTATGTTTGGTCCTACCGGTATGGTTATTGGTGGTCTTCTATCAGTTGGTGGAACTATCGTTGACGGTATTATGGCTGCAGAGGCAGAACGTCAAAAAGGTATTAAAGAATTTAAAATTGTAACTGCAAACATGTCAGTTGAAAACTTAAATACTATTAAAGGTTTTGCTTCTAAAGCTACTGCTGCTGGATTCGTAAGTAATAAAATGGCAGCTGAGCTTAGGGCTACAGCTTTTGAAAATAGTGCTATTAATATGGCAGATAAAACTAGTCTCAATGCTAAAACTTTGCAATACTCTTTAAATGCATTTGCTTTAAGTAATAAACGTGCTTATGATTTAGCTGGAGTAGAATCAAATAGAAATGCTTTGATAACTGCTGTCGATGAACTTAAAAAAACTTCTCCTAATTTACAAACTACTGATATTTCAGGAGCTTTAGGATCTTTATCTTCTATAACTGCTAAAACTCAAGATAGTATTCTCCAAGGACTACAAGAAACTGGTTTAATTGGGAAAGGCAATAAAGCATCTCTTATAAAAGATCTTGCTTATAACGATAAAGGAGTTCTTACTTCAGCTTCTTTTCAAAAATTATTAACAGACGTAATTAATGCTAATAAAGGTCAAAAAATTGTTACTGATAGAAGTGGCACTGCTCCTACCTCTACAAATAAAGATCTTCAAACTACTAAATTTATACCTTTGAACTCGAATCAAATTTTTAGTCCAACACGATATGGTCAGTACACGGGGGACTATGGTACAGATCTTGGAAATAAACTTACTAATTATAAATTAGCTCCAGGTCTTGGAGATATGGCTCCTCAATTTATTGGTGATCTATTGACCAATAAAAATAATGGGGTAAAAGTATTACCTAATGGTAGAGTAGAATTTTCAAATGAAGAAGCTAAAAGTCAGGCTGCTGTAAGTATTTCCGGATTTGCTAAACTATTAACTGGAGTTTCCGGAGGAAATATAACTCAAGCAAATAGAACTTATTATACATCTGGTGGTAAATTTATTTCCCCCGATCAGTTGGAAAATTTAAGAAAAACTAATAAATATGCTTATGATGCCGCTAAAGGCACTGGTCGAGTGGAACAAGGGTTTAACGTAGCTGGCCAATTTTTCACTCAAGAGATGTTTGATGCTGCACTTAAAAAAATTAAAGTTAAAACTCCAGATGGAAAAACAGTAAATGCTTTTGAAGCAGGACTTGGGGATAAAGTACTTGATATTACTAAAATATCTACAGCTACACAAGCAACTATTAAAACTGGAAATCCAATTCTTGATGCAGCTAGCGCAACGGCTGCTGTACAAGCAAAAACTTTTACAACTGCTAGCGGTGATATAAAAACTAGTGCCGCATCTATTGGTACAGCGGCAGCTAAATTTGAAGGCTATGGAGAGCTTATTGCAGGTAATACAAATAAAGCAATTGCTTTTGCCATTATTTCTAATACCAAGGCTGGAAAAGCTGCCATAGATTCCGGTGATCAAGATAGAGTAAACAATCTATTAACTCAGGAGCTTAGTAAGTTAGGGTTGAGTATTAAATAATGACACGTACAAACTTAATCACTAATGCTTCATTTAGAACGGTTTCTACCGGAACTACCGGATGGTCAGCCCTATCTACTGCATCTATTGTAAGGGCAGCTACTGGCGGATTTATTGGAGATTCTTGTCTACAGGTTTATTCTTTAACAACTACGTCAACTGGGGTCGGTCTTACAAATTATGTGACTATTGACGAAACAAAAGATTACTCGATCTCTGCTTATTTAAAGATTGCTACTGGATCTGCCACAGGATCGGTAACTATGACCGTTACTTGGTATGACTCTAGCAACTCATCTGTACTATCTTCTACTGGTACTTTATCTGTTCCTGCAGATAGCTCTTGGTATAGAATAGGAATCTCCGTTCTTTCTGGAACTATTCCAGTATCTGCAGTAAAAGCAAAAATAACTTTTACTCCCACAACTTCTAGTACTATTACCAGTTTTTATTTAGATGCAATTTTATTTGAGCAAAATACTTATATTCAAGAATTTTATGAAGATTTTAATCAGGTTCCTAGCACTATTCAATCTCAAGCTGAACCTTTAGATTCTACAGCTCTCGCAGCTTCAAAACAAGCACTTGAAAATAGCATTGTAAATGCAGCTTTGCGTAAAATGCCTACCCCTTACATTAGTGGGCTAAAGCTTAATGCTGATATTAATATTAATGGACTTGTTTTAAACACAATTGATGAAAACAATGTTGTTTGGGTTTGTACCGATATTAAAGGTTGGTGGACTCTTCCAGATCCAGAAGTTCCAGATATTGGACGTGGTTTAGATGATGGTTCGTACGATGTTCGTGGGCGTTGGAAAGCTAGAGTTATAACTCTTGAAGGATCTATTCTTCCCCCATACCCAGACTATATGCCTGCTGCTAGAGCTAAGTTGATTTCTGCTCTTTCTTCTTTGGTTTATTTGGGAGGTATTCTATCTGTAGATGAAGGACCTGTAAAAGTAGCTAAAGTATTTATGGTTGGTCAACCAACAATGGATGTCAAGAATGCTCGTGGACGTATAGATTTTAGTATTCAGCTTCGCGCTGGAGATCCTGTTAAGTATGAGTGGAACTATCAAGCAACTGATGGATACTACTCTTCTACAGTTTTTTCATATAAAACTTCTGGATCTATATCAGACGTCTCCCAGGGGCTTGGAATTCGTAGGTATTACGCAACTAATACTTTTGTTGCGGGTGATTACGTAACTATTTCAGGAGTAAGTCCATCAGGATATAATACAACTTCTACTTCTCCAGTAGTCATTACTGCAGTAGATCCAAGCGGTGCCTGGTTTGAAACAACCGGTACTTCAGCTGGAACATATTCAAGCTCTACCGGAACTGCAAAGCTAGCTTATTCGTCTACATCTATTGCCAACAGTGGAAATACTTCTGTTCCAACTATTATAACTATTACTGGGCCAATGTCTAGTGGTAGTTATGTAAAGAATTTAACTAACAATACTTCAATGAAATTGGTCAAGCAACTTAGACCGGCTTCATACTCTGTCCCTATTGGGTATGTTTCTAGATCTGGTAACGTGGCAACTTTAACCACAACTAGCTCAACGGGTCATGGATTATTTGTGGGAGATGTTGTAAATATATCTATCTCCAGCGATCCTAGTTCTTTTAGTGCCAGCGGAGTTACTATTACCTCGGTGACCACTAATACATTTACTTATGCTTCAACTGGATCTGATGTTCTTTTAACTACTGTCAGCAGTTCTACGGCTACCCTAGTTTCAGCTGACACTGCTGTAATCGATACTTACAACCAAACTGTTAAATATCGTGGAATAGCCGATGCCGGACGTTCAATATTAGACGCCAATATTGACTGGTTAAAACTACTTCCAGGGTCTAATACAATTCAAGTTCAAACGGGGGATACTTCCGTTTCCACAACCGCTACTAAAGTAGTTGTCCAATACCGTTCCGGCTGGATCGGTTAGAATAGATACAACGACAATTACGTGAGGTTTAGATGACAGAAGCATATCCAATAGGTACATCTGCTACAGCAGCTAAGTATACTTATTACGCGGTTGATATTGTATCCAATAAAATTCTTGCTCAGATTCCTTTTGAGGATGTAGTTTATGAAAGAACTTTAAAAGGTGCAGGAACTTTTGACGGTAAAATTTCTATCAACAAGCAGACAAAAGATTTAGATCTTTACAATTCTACTCTTCCCGGTAAATGTGCTTTATACATTGTTCGTAATGGTATTTGCATGTGGGGCGGTATTATTTGGGGTAGAACTTACGATCTTTTTGGAAGATCTTTAAACGTTACTGCTTCAGAGTTTACTAGCTATCTAAGACACCGTATTATATGGAAAACATATTCTTATCAATTTACGGCTAACCTATTTAAAAGCACTAAAAAACTTCCAGCTAATATTCGTCTATTAGATACTAACAATGTTAATTTAAAAATTCCTGTCAAAGTTTTAGATGACTATGGGAATCTTAATAGTGTTTATGTAAGTTTTACCAGATCTGATTTAATTCAATATAACGGGTATTATTATTTATCATCCTCTACTACACCTACAACAAAAACTTTTGATATAACAATTCCTGATCTGCCGTCTGGAACTTATGAAGATGTGAGCATATCTATTAGAGTAGATACTTATGAATATCTAAAAGAACTTATGAAAGAAGCTGCTCAAGATTTTATTGATACTCAGTTTGCAAATGAAGTTCTTGCTCCTGGAATAAAAGTTCCTTATCAGATAACTAACAAAGTTGCTACGGGAGGAATTGTAACTTTAACTACATCTACTAATCACGACCTAGTCCCAGGTCAAAATGTTGAAATATTAAATGTAGATGAGAACGTTGATGGAATTCGTTTAGTTACAGAAACTCCTAGTTCAAATACTTTTAGGGTTACAGTACCTGCTTATAATATTAAAACTGTATCTGCTAGTGCAAATACTGCAACTATAACGGTTGACGTTGCTGGTACAAACGACATATTTAAACTTAAAGTTGGTAGTTATGTAACTATTTCTGCAGTTCCAAATTTTTTTGGATATAACTATTTTAATGCTTCACATGTTGAAATTTTAAGCGTATCTAATAATAATACTTTTACATATGCAATAACTAATCCCGTTGGATCCGCATCTATCACAAATACAACAAATACTTCTTCTTACCTTGAATACACTGCAGCAAATTCATTTTCTGCAGGACAATATGTAACTATACAAAAAGCAAATATTGGTAAGTATAATCAAACTAATGCTCTTATAACATATGCAGATGGAGCTAAATTTAGAATAGCTAATCCTTACGGTCCATTTTCCGGTGGGTACGTAGCAACTGGAGCAACCGCGTATATTGGAGTTCCATCATCATCTGGAACTCCCGGAGCTGTTTCTCAGATATCCATACCTTCAACTGATATTTATACTAATAAATATGAAGTTTCCACTAGAGCTTTAAAATTTACAAAAGCTTTTGGCGTTACTGCAGCTAAAAGATCTTATAACGCAGATAAAACTGCTTTTATAGTTACTCTTCAGTTATCTACAAACAATAGTAGAACTATTCCTTTTATTAAAGGAGACACTATATCTACAAATTTACTTGGAGATACTACTAAAGATGCTAACAAAAATCGTATGTACACCCCCCTAACAAGTGGAGATGGTAGCGGAGTAGTTCTTACTTCTGTAGATACAGTTAAAAAAACTGTATCGTATGAGCTTACTGGAGTTTCTACCAAAACTGATTCCGGCACTTATCTATCAGAGCAAACTACCTATACAACTTTAAGTAATACAAACACAATAAATTATGCAAATCCACTTACTGAAATAGAACTTGGTATTTCAGAAGAAACTCCGCTTAGAAAAGATATGTATGTTTATGTTGCTGGAGTTGATGGAGTTTCTTGGACTCAGCCGTTATACAATGGTTTTCACAAAATAACTGCTGTGTCGGATGTAAACCCTACTACTTCCGTAATTAACACTAATATTAGTAAATATGAAACATCTAAAGGTACAGCTACTTTATACACAAGTAAAAATAATAGTTTTGTAAATGATAATTCTGTAACTATATCTGGATTCACTGGCTCGCTTACTTTTTTGAATGGCTCATTTACTATTAGAGACTCTGTTCAAGGAGATTTAGATGGTGAAAGTTATTTTACTTATTCTATAGATGATAATATTACCAGATCAAAAACTTCAATTTCCGGTGTAGTAGGAAAAGTAAAAGGTCAAAATATCTTTAGATATGACCTTCCGGAGTATGGTCCATTAGGAGAGCCTAATGGTAGATTTAATGCTGTTAAGTATAAAGTATTTGGCTATGCTAAAGATGCTACAGATAAAAGATCTACAGTAAGAATAAAAACTCAAGAAACACTCACATTAAATGTTGGAGATTCTGTAAACGTATCTATTCAAAATACAACTACAGATGGGTTTTACAAAATTCAAACTATTTCTGCGTCTAAAGACTCTTTTACATATAAAATTCCTACTTCTAAATCTAGCAAGTATAAAGATGGAGATGATGCTTACAAAGATTGCAGTGGAACTGTAGATAGATATATTGCTCAACTTGATCAGCAAAGTCTAAAATATTCTCCAGTAATCTCTGGGCTAAGTTGTGAAAATAACGTAGTCACGGTTAGAAGTGATACTCATCAATTTAGCGTAGGCGATTCTGTTGATTTAATTTTTCCTACTGCTTTTCAAGATTATGATAATAACGGTTATAGAGCCGATATTCAAGCTACTGATAAAGATACTTTTACTTACACTCTCAATAATTTTAGAACTGGAGTATCCTTTGCAGCTACAGCCGGTGTATCTCAAATATCTAAATATAAATTTACAGCTGATTCAAATAAAACCTCTGGAACTATAAGATATACAACGGTTAATGAAAATTACTATACTGTTGGTTCTAAAGTTAATATTACAAAAATAAACAGATTAAGTGGTAGTAGTTACACTACTTTTCAAAAAAGTATTGTCTGGAGTAATTTCTATGAAATTACTGCAGTAAGTGATCCTGGTGCAACTGTTAAATGGTTTGAAGTTCAAATCAATGGATTAACTAATGCTGTTACTACGAATGAATATACTTTATCTAGTCCTAACTATGGAAAAGCAGTGTCAACTTCAATGTTGATTTCAGCAAGCAGTGTTCTAAATTCTGGATCTGCAAGTACAAGTCAAATAACTTATAGCGGTACTGGATTGCCATTTTCTAATAATCAAATGCTTACAGTTGTTGGGTTTACCGGCACTAATTCTTCTAGATTAAATGATAAAAGTAAAATAACTTCTGCATCTGGAACTACTGTTGTAGTAGATAATCCTGGCACAACTGTTGGATCAATTACTGCGGGCAGACCTTTTGCATACGTAAGAGTATATCCAAGTGCTGTTTTGGATTATTCTCAATCATTAACTGCTCAAACCATCTATGGTATTTCTGCTGTTGCGAGCACAAAAACTATAACACTATACTGCCCTGGACATGGATTTTCTGATCAAGATCTAGTAAAACTAGTTCTTATACCGTCAAGTAAATATTCTAAATACTATACAAGTGACAGTTCTCCAGTTACAATTACAAAAATAGATAATGATACTTTTAGTTATAAAGTTTCTAATACTATATCTAATATTCCGTTATCTGAAACTATTACAAATATTACATTCCCTACTTCTGGAACTGTTAGATTTTATGCTACTAATTCTTTTTCTGCAAATGATAAAGTAACTATAAAAAATGTACTTCCTGCTGTATATAATTTTAATGCAATAACTGTAACAAATGCCACTGGAAGTTACTTTGATGTTTCAAGTACTGAAACGTCTGCTTATGTATCTTCAACCGGAGTTGCTATGACGGCTTTAAGCCCTAATGGTACCGCAATAAATGCTCCCTACGTAGCTATAACTCCAGTAGTATTTTCTAGAAGCTATGGAGAGTTTCCCAATAACACTGATATAGGTGGACTTGATTTCGATGGGACTACGTACAGCGGTAATTTCTTCCCTAATACTATTGTTCGTGGTAGCGATATGGTTACTCTTGATGCTCACATGGATCAATACAGCAACACAGTAAATGGTTTTAATTATCGAATAGATTGTACATTAGATACTTCTGGATCTCAAAGCGCTTTTAGACGTAAATTTGTTCTTGTTCCTATTACTCCAACTACTCTAAAAGAATACCTTGCTACTAAGCCAAATGGAGTTTTACCTAGAGGTGAAGTAGCTCCACCTTATGCTTTTGGTGCAGATAAAATTACATTTGAGCATCCTGGAAACGTGGAAAATGTTAACTTTAGCGAAAGTGCCGAGAATTCTGCTACAAGAATGTTTATTTCTGGAAATAATGGTGCTGGAGACCCTAACTCTACAGCTAGATTTGCCGGAGCTGCCGATAATGATTTATTGGAAGCTGGTTGGCCTATCTTAGATAAAGCTGAAAAAACTGATTGGCCTACCATATATAATCCTTTAGTAATTACTGTTAATAGGGACAACTGGGGTAATTATGATTCAGAAGCTGACTTTCATAAAACAGCTCAAAGATATTTGTATCAATCGAGGCCTCCGCAGGGTGACTTTATAATTAGAGTTAATGGTTCCTTACCTCCAGTTATTGGATCATACAATCCTGGTGATTGGTGTCAGCTTATTGTTGATGATGAAGCAGGATTTATAAATAGTAGATTAGCTAGCGTACTAGAGCCTAGAAAAGATGTAATTCTTAGAAGAATTGATAATATCAAAGTATCTGTACCTAATAGCCCTGCTTTTCCGGAAGAAATTGATCTTACTTTAGTTACAGATTGGGAGGTTGATCGAATTGGCAAATAGACGTATACAAAGAACCAAGGGGTTATCTGATTATTTAAGAGCTATAAATGAAGATGTAAATAAATTAAATAATTTAAATAATGTAACTTCAATTGCTGCAAATGCCATTGGTTCTAATGAAATTGGTCAAGATGTTGTTTTGGATAATAAAGCTATTTCAAGTTCAAACTATATTCCAGGACTTTCTGGTTGGAAAATAGATGGATATGGAAACTCAGAATTTGCAAATGTTTTTGTTCGAGGGGATATCAATGCTTACTCAGGAACTATTGGTTATTGGAATATTAGTCAACCTTTAGTGACTAGAACTTTTGGGGATCAAGTTATTAGAGGAACTCTTCTTGAAAGTTCTGATTTAGGCTCAACCGACACGGATGTTACTGTTGGAACATATGTCGGTCTTTTTAAATCTTATGTAGACTATCAAATTAGTATTTTATCTGTCTCTAGAGTTTCTGAAATTGCAACTATAACTGTTGATAGTAATAACTACTCTGTCGGGGATTATGTAAAAGTAAGAGTTAATGAAGATTCTAGTTTTAATACTGACTCGTCTTTGGTGGTAAATGTGACGGATTCTACATATAGCTATATCAGTCCTGGATCTGATACATCAATAAGCCAGGCTTCTGGTTATTCTATTTTAGCTATAAAAGATATTGCTGGTCTTTACCTCCGGGATTACTCAAAATCTGAATTTGATTATGGGTATTTTTCTAATACTGGTATAAAGTATGTCTCAGCTGAAGATATCAACATAATTGAAAATCCTAGCTTTGAATATAAGGATGACAGCGGATCGACGGTGTCATCTTTGGTGTCCTGGTCGGCCGGATCTGGACTTACTTTAGCAACTTTAGATATTAGTTCTTTATATTCTAGTGATAGTGCTTATGGTGGAAAACTTACATGGTCTGGCACTGGGCTATCTACCTATTTATCTTCAAAAATTGACTATTCTTCTGGAAGTAGTTATGGCGTATTTAATTCAGGAAAGAGTCTTTACCTTGATCTGACAGTTTTTCCTTACTATGTTCCTGTAGCCAAAACTATAAGCTCTATAAAAAGTTGGTCTGTTTATTCTGGTGGGGTTACCACTTGGTATCTAAAAGTATATTCCACAGCTCACGGTTTTTCTGCTGGAGATACTGTATTTTTAGACGTTAATGCTACTTTTACTAAAGATGGTGTAACAACAACTCACTGTCCACATACAATTGCTGATGGTACACTTGGATATACCTTTACCGTTCTATCTAGCCCCGCTCCGGCTACTGATTATTTTTATGTAAATGCAAATCCAAGTGGAAGTTTTAATGCTTCAGAGCAGACTTTAACAACAGCTTCTGCCACCAGCGTATCTATATCTGCTTATAAAGCATATGAAGTTGCTTTGGATTTAACTGCAATACAGTTTAGGTATGAAAACGGTACTACAACCCCAATAACTGATGTTGTATCTATTGCAACAAAAGCTTTATGGGATTCTGGAAAAAATAAATACTTATTTAGTAATTCAAATGATTACATTTTTTCTTATATTAAGCATCAAAATGACTCAACTTTTGTGGTTGCTCCAATGTATAAAACTGATCCTATTATTATTGATGCTGAAAATCTTGAGATTGATTACAGAAGTTCTGATATCGATAGTTTAAGTAATAAATTAGATTTTTATTTAGATATTCCTGGCTGGTTGCTTAAGCACGATGGTAATTACGTAGTTTCTGGTACAAAAGTAAATAATTCTTCTGGAATAGGTTACATTGTAGATAATGTTTTATTGTCAACTGCATCTAATTTTTTCTATGGTTCTTATCTAGACACAAATCGTTGGGCTGATGGTAATAATAATCCTGCTCAAGCGTCTATTGAAAGCAGTAAAACTTGGTTAAATGTAGACTTAGCGGGTCAATCTGCTAGCCTGGATTATTTTGATTACGTTAAGTTTAGAAATAATACTTTTACTAAAACTATGATTCAGCGGCCATCTTTAAGTATGAGTGATTCTTTAGAATTATATGTACCTTTTTTTGGAAATAATTATGACACACTTACTCTTAGTTCTGGAGAATATCAGTATTTAGCTGCTTCATCTATTTATAAAAATATTAACTCTAATTTAAAACTTATAACTGGAGACAATAATTCTCAGTTCGAGCTTTCTACTAGCAGTAGGTATATAAATACCAATGGGACTTTAAATTATAGAGTTGCAGCTGTTATATCTGGAAACGTAGAATCATCATACGGTTCTGAAACTTCTACTATTCGAATTGCTAGCGATAAATTTGTTTGGACTTATCTACCGGAGCAAATGACAACTGATGAAAGAGTTGTTTTTGACCAGGATCATATACTCTTATCTGCCCCTCAAACTACTATAGACGGTGATCTATTAGTCACTGGAGGTGCAGTCTATGCTGGTGGAGCTACCTATTCTGGAGATACTTCTTATCAAAGAATAAGAATTACATCCGTTGATGGTGTTGGAAGCGGTACCCAAGGTTTTCAGTTAGGAGCTACTTCTAGCTCAAATCTTCAAATGGATAGAAATAGTATTCAGGGATATAACAATAGCGTTGCATCGGCTATAGATATAAATGCTTCAGGTGGATCAGTTAGTATTGGAAGTACCTCATCTGATGTGGCGATTAAAAAACTAACTGTTGCAGGATACGTCACTAATACTTCTGACGGAACCCTAGGAACTGTTGCTACAATACCTAATGCTGGTTTAACAAACTCTGCAATAACAATTAATGGGTCATCAGTATCATTGGGTGGTTCAATATCAGTAACAGTTGCAAACTTTAGTGGTTCTGGAACATCAATTACTGGTTTGCAATCTGCTGCCGGTATTGCACTACCTATATCAACTGCAAACAACACTACTGCATCCGGCGCTATCACTATTGCAACTGGTACATCGTCTAACTCTGGTACCACAACTGGAACTCTATCTATAAGCACGGGAAATAGTGCAAGTGCTGGAACTTCTGCTTCTGGAGCTATTACGATCAAAACAGGCGATGGCTTTGGTGGAGCCGGTAGTACTGGTGGAGTAACTATTGATGTTGGCTCTAGCTCTGGAACTGGTACTGCTGGAACTATTAATATTGGTGCTAGTAATTCACCTACTATAAATATTGGTAAAACTATTGCATCATCTGTATCTATAAAACCTCTAACTGTTGCAGGATACGTCACTAATACTTCTGACGGAACCCTAGGAACTGTTGCTACAATACCTAATGCTGGTTTAACAAACTCTGCAATAACAATTAATGGGT
>Ga0114960_10002543_pt1 | contig 14154 bp, 10 predicted proteins | sample C_130625_MF_Meta_FD_92637 | JGI IMG/M metagenome (GOLD analysis project Ga0114960, IMG submission 92637) | Freshwater microbial communities from Lake Croche, Canada to study carbon cycling - C_130625_MF_MetaG | ecosystem: Environmental > Aquatic > Freshwater > Lake | place: Lake Croche, Canada... | reverse complement strand
GACGGCTTCGTAGAAGTCGTAGGCGGCGTCGAAGGCGATCGCTTCCTTCGTGATGCCGATGCGGGAGTGGATGAGATGCGCGCCGCTGCGGTTGTCGATGGCCGGCGTGTAGAGCAGGGTCCGCATGCCCCGCTCTTCGTAGTTGTGGGCCGACTGGAGCAGCGTCGTGCTCTTGCCCGCGTTCATCGCCGAGTAATAGAAATAAAGTTGGGCCATGGGTTCTCCAGTGTCACGGCTTACCCCTCGGGCGCACAGCCCCGCGGCCTCGTCGCCGCCCGGAAGCGCTCCGCGGCAGGTCGATCCCTTGGGCGAGTAGCTGTCGCTCCACCTGCTCGACCCAGCCACGATTGGCGGCGGGGCTCGCCGGGCTGGGATGCAGGATGCTCATGATCGGCGGGCCGTCGTCTCCGAGCGCTGCCCGGGCCCGAGCCGCGGCGAAGCTGCCCACCCCGATCACCCGCTTCGGCTTGCACCACGTCACGAGCCGTCGCAGGGCCTCGTCGCAGAGTTCAAAGAGTGGCTCTCGCTCCGCGGCGGGGAGCTTGTCGGGCGTGCGGTTCCGCCCCGATGCTTCCATGAACACGAGCGGGCAGTAGTTCGCGACCAGAAAGCGTCTGCTGAAGGCATCTGCCGAACCAAACCGGTCCTGCACCCAGCCCCACACCCGGCGGCCACTCACCTCGCTCCGCGTGCAGGCAAAGCCCTCGATCGGCCGCTTCGGATGCACGCTCTTCGGCTGGTCCACCTTCGCCTCGATCCCCAAGAACTCGCGGACGAGTCCGACCTCGCCAAAGGGCACGCCCGTCTGGGCCATGCCCCACGGTCCCGGGTTCATTCCCAAGAGGAGCGCATCGACCCCCTGTCGCGCATACCGCTCGAGATAGGCTTCGTGGCTCCGACGCGCGTAGATGAGCGGGTTGTAGGTGCAGGCGGTCGGCGAGCGGAACACGAGAGCCTCGGTCTCCCGCGCGAGCCAGCGTGCGACGGCGATGGGCTTCATGAAACGACCACGGTACAAGAGTCCGCACGGGGACACGTGCGGGATCGTACGGTATCTGCCCCGTGAGCCTCCTGCGAGCCTCTTGCCGCGGTTCCCCGAATCAGGCCGACCAATCGGGTCGGCGTTTCCGCCGCGTGGATGCGGCTGAAACGCTGCGGTAAGATAGAGATGATCGGCGCTGGGCCGAATGCCGAATGCCGCTGGAGTCGTCGGCTTGACCGCGCCCCAATCGCCTGTGCCGAAGCCCGCCCGCCCGCTCGACGGCTGGATCACGCTGCCGGTCGACCTCGTGGGCCGACTGACGGCCTTTCGTGGCCGTGTCCGCCGGATCAAGTTCTTCGAGGCGGCCTGCGCGGCCTGCGGCGGCGTGGCCCTCGCGTTCCTGGTGATCTTCCTCTGCGACCGCCTCGGTGAGACGCCTGTCCTCGTTCGCACCGTGATTTTCGCAGCCGCACTGGCCGCCTGTGTGGCGGTGCCGCTGGCGATCGTCCGCTGGGGCTATGGGCTTGGGTCGCTGGAGCAGGTGGCGCGGCTGATGGAGCGACGGTTTCCCTCGGTGGGCGACGAACTGCTTGGCATCATCGATATCGTCCGCACCGGTGCCACAGGGCAGTCGAAGTCGCGGGCCTTGTGCGAGGCCGCCGTGGCGCAAGTCGCCGAGCAGTCGCGGCGGGTCGACTTTCGCGATGCGACGCCCCCTGCGCGGCTCGTTCCCTGGGCGGTGGCTGCCGGCCTGCCGCTCGCCGCATGCGCCGGAATCGCCGCGGTGGCGCCCGACGCCGCCGCCAACGCCTGGGCCCGGCTCGCCGCGCCGTTCGCGGCGATCGAGCGGTTCACCTTCGCCCGCGTCGCCCCGCTTCCGGCGCGGGTGGTGGTGCCGCATGGCGAGTCTGCCGAGGTGCGCGTGGCATTCCGCGACGACACCCGCTGGCGGCCGGACGACGCGGCCTTGTGGATCGGGCGACAGCCCCGGCTCTCGGCGCGGCGCGACGGAGACCACTATGTGTTCACGCTGCCGCCGCAGATTGCCGACGGTCTGCTCACCGTAGCGGCCGGCGATGCCCGACAGCGAGTGTCGCTCGCGGCCGTGCACCGGCCGGAACTCGCCGGGATCGAGGCTGAGGTGGTGCTGCCCGAGTATCTCCAGCGACCGGGCAGCCGCCGGCAGGACATCCGCGGCGGGATGATCTCGCCGGTGAAGGGGAGCAGTGTGTCGGTCGTCGCCACCGCCACCCGCGAGCTCGCCGGGGCGACTGTCGATGGCGAGGAGGTACGGCCCACCGGCAGGGAGATTCGCACGCCGGCCCGGGTCGTCGATGGCGAGGCGAAGGTCTCGCTCTCGTGGCGGGATGCCGACGGTCTCGACGCGGCCGCGCCGCTCGAACTCCTGATCGCCGCGCGGGCCGACGAGCCGCCGATGGTGGTGATGCTCGACGTGCCACAGACGCGGGGCATCCTCTTGGAGACCGACACGCTGAAGTTCAAGGTCGCGGCCCGCGACGACTTCGGGATTCGTCGTGTGGGCCTCGAATGGGAGGGGCTCGCCGACGCCTTTGCGTCGACCGGATCCGCGGGCGACGCCGCGGCGTTGGAAAAAGGCGAGCGGATCCTGCAGGCGGGTGGCGGCGACGTGGAGTCGCTCGATGCCGCGGCGACGTTCTGCCCCGACGCCCTCGGGATTCGACCGCAGCCGATCGCGATCCGGGCCTTCGTCGAGGATTACATGCCTGGCCGCGGTCGCGCGGTGTCGTCACCGCTGGTGCTCTACGTTGTCGATCGCGCGGAGCATGCACTCGTGCTCAACACCAGGCTTCAGCAGTTCCGCCAGCAGGCGAGCGAGGTTCGGGACCGCGAGATGGGCCTGCTTGCCACCAACAAGGAACTGCGGAAGTTGCCTGCCGAGCAGCTGCTCTCGCCCGAGAGCCGGGGCCGGCTCGAGGCACAGGCTGCGGCTGAGGAGGCCAATGCACGCCGGCTCGAACGGCTCGTCGACGAAGGGGCCGAACTCGTTCGCGAGGCGCTCAAGAATCCCGAGTTCGAGGCGAACACGCTCGAGCAACTCGCCGAAGACATTCAGACGCTCGCCGACATCGCCGAGAGCCGGATGCCCGGTGTGGCCGACCTCCTCGCGCAGGCGGCGAGTGCGCGGCGCGGCGGCGACAAGCCACAGGCCGGCGATCCTCAGCCCGCCGAGGGGAAGCCGTCGCCGGGCGAGCAGAAGCCGAGCGAAGGCAAGCCGGACGAGCAGGCGTCGTCGCAGCAGCAGCCTGGTGGCGAGTCGCCACGGGTGGGTGAGCAGCGGGAGCAGCCAGGCGGCGGTGCGGCCGACGGGAGCGAGGATGCCCCGCAGGAAAAACCGCCGATTCCGCAGGTCGTGGACACCGAGTCGTCGCAGCAGCCGAAGGGCGAGGCCCAGGGCGGAGGCAAGCCCGGCGGGCCGGGCCGGCTTGGCCTCCCCTCGACGCAGGCCGGCGTGGCGCCGCCCAAGGAACCCGAAGAGCAGGAGGAGCTTGCGGCCGACGAGGCGCTCGATGAGGCGATCGCGAAGCAGGAAGAACTGCTCGCGGAGTTTGCGAAGGTGGCCGACGAACTCGCGGCGGTGATGGCGCGGCTCGAGGGGAGCACGTTCGTGAAGCGACTCAAGCTCGCCTCGCGGGAGCAGGGGGAGATCGGCAGCCGGATCGCGGCGATGGCGGCCGAGGCATTTGGCAAGGCCGATGGGCAGCCCGCGCCGGTGAAGCGGGCGCTCGGCGACGTCCGCGATCAGTCACTGCGGGAGACCGACAGGATGTCGGCCCTGATGGATGACCTGCAGGCCTACTTCGACCGTCGGCAGCTGCCCGCCTTCCGCACGGTGCTCGAGGAGATGAAGGAACTCGACACGCTCGGCAGCCTTCGCCAGCTCTCCGATGACGTCATCAAGGAGGCGGGCATGTCGATCGCGCAGGCGGAGTTTTGGTCCGACACGTTCGATCGGCTCGCCGATGACCTCGTGCCGCCGCCGCAGGGTGAGGAGAGTGGCGAGGCGGGCGGACCGCCGCGGGAGAGCGTGCCGCCGGAGGTGGTGCTCGAGGCGATGAAGATCCTCGAGGAGGAGGTCAACCTCCGCGAGGAGACCCGCGTGGCCCAGCAGGCGAAGAACGCGGTGGCTGCAGACGAGTACGCGGCCCAGGCGGAGAACCTCGCCGACCGCCAAGACGCGCTGGCCGACCGGGTGGTCGATCTCGTCGATCGGCTCCTGGAGCAGCCCGATGGCGAGCAGGCGTTCGGCCAGGAGATCCAGCTCTTTGAGAAGGTTGAGCAGGTGATGGCGGAGGCGACCGACACCCTCGCCACGCCTGACACCGGCCCCAAGGCGGTCGGTGCCGAGACGGAGGCGATCGAACTGTTGCTCGCCGCCCAGGCGGCGGCCTCGAACGGCGGTGGAGGTGGCGGCGGGGGTGGCGGCGGGAGCGCCACGCCGGGCGGCGGTGGCACCGGCACGGCCACCAGCGCCGCGGTCGCGCTGGCCGGCCGCGGCAACCGCAGCGGCCGCGGCGAGGGGGGCGAGAAGGATCAGGCCACCGGCACGAGCGGCCGGGTGTTGCCCGAGGAGTTTCGCGCTGGCCTCGACGCCTACTTCAACAAGTTCGAGAAGGAGCGAAGGTGATGGTGCGGCGCACGATCCTCGGCATCGCGATGGTGGCGGCGGCGATGACAGCCCGCGGGCAGGGGCCGGTCGTCCGCTACGGCGATCCGGTGCCCCGCGATGTCCGCGAGATGTATGACGCCGGGTTGCGGTATCTCATCAAGACGCAGGATGACAGCGGCGCGTGGAAGGACGGTCAGGCCGGGCCCGGGGTGACCGGCATGGCGGTGATGGCGCTGCTCGCCTCGGGCGAGGATCCCAACCACGGACCCTATCGGGTGCCGATCCGCAAGGCGCTGCGGAGCATGATCGTGTCGCAGAACGCCGAGACGGGCTTCCTCGGGTCGGGCCAGGGGCACGACAGCATGTACCAGCACGGCTTCGGCATGCTGGCCCTCTCCGAGGCCTATGGCACCGTCGATGACCGCACACTCTGGACGGAAGCCTCGGCCGGCGGACAGAAGGGTCGGCCGATCGGCCAGGCGCTCGAACTGGCGGTGCGGTGTGCGGTGACGAGCGCGAAGAACAACCCGCACGGTGCCTGGCGGTATTCACCAGATGCCAAGGACGCCGACACGTCGGTGAGCGGCGCGGTGATGATGGGCCTGCTCGGGGCACGCAATGCCGGCCTCGAGGTGCCCGATGAGACGATCGACAAGGCGATCAAGTACTACGCCTCCATGGCCGGCCCCAACGGCCAATTCGGCTACTCCGGCGGCCCGGGCGGCGGCAGTGATGCCGTGACGAGCATCGGCGTCCTGGTGATGGCGATCGCGCGGCAGAAGGCCCTGCCCCAGTACGTCAAGTCGTCGACGTATCTCAAGGGTCGGTCGCTCGGCAACGAGCAGGCGGGCGCGGAGGGCTATCCGACCTACACCCGCTACTACCGGGCGCAGGCGCTTTTTCAGGCCGACGTCGCCGTGTGGGAGAAGTGGAATGCCGGTCTCGTGAAGGAAATGAAGGCGATGCAGGCCAAGGACGGCAGTTTTGCGGGGTTCGCCGGCCGTGGCGGCGGGTTTGGCGGCACCGTGGACACGTCGCTGGCGCTGTTGTCGCTCGCGGTCAACTACAAGTTCCTTCCGGTGTACGAACGATGAGACGTGCAGGCTCGCATCGATGGCGCACGAGTTTCGCGGCGGCGATCGCCATCGCGGCGATCCCGTCGGCTGCACTGGCCGACGAGGATCCTGTCGTCCAGTCGGCGGACGAGGCCATCGAGGAGTTCGTGCCGGACAATGAAGAGCTTGGGTTCGACCTGCTGGTGGAGGGGCTGATCGAAAATGGCCCGCAGCCTGCGCCGGCGGCTCCCGCCGGCGGGTTCCTCGGCCTGGGCCTGCGGGCGATATTCAACGCGATCGCGCCTCAGCCTCAAGCAGTGCAGCAGGCGATTCCGGCCGATGAAGCCGAGGACGGCGAGATGCCCAAGGACCCGGCGCAGGCCCAGTTGTGGCAGCAACGGAAGCAGATTCGCCAGCAGGCCAAGCACATGGAGCAGCTCTTTCAGCCGGTTCTCCGGACCGAACTCGAGATGGTCCGCCAGGCCTGTCCAAAACTTTCTCCGGAGGCGCGGCAGGAGGTGCTCGCGGCTGGTCGGGCGGCGGTGACCAAAACGGCGCTCGAGTTTGCGACCCGGCAGATGCTCGGCGGTCAGCCCCGGCGGGCCTTCGACGCCCGGCGAAGCATCCAGCTTCCAATCGCCCAGACGCTCGAGCCGCACGCCTCCGCCGAACAGATGGCCACCTACAATCGCGAGCAGGCGGCGCGGATGGCCCGCCGCGCCGAGGCTGCCCGCGTGGCGATCATCGCCAAGCTCGATCGGCAGCTCGACCTCTCGGCGGCGCAGCGGCGGGCGATCGAAGACGACCTCGAGGCCCGCTGGGAAGAAGCCTGGCTCCGCGAACTCGATGATACGGGCATGGTGATCAACAATTTCCGGCCTGCGCCCGACTACGCCAACGGCTGTATCGAGCCGCACCTCGACGACGCTCAGCGGGACGAGTGGATGCAGTGGCGAAAGGCCGCCGGCATGGCGGTGGTCGGCAGGCACGTCGGCTGGAACTTCGATGGCCAAGGACTCCATCAGGAGGATGACTGGTGGACGCAGGGAGCTTCGCCATGAGACGTGTGTGGCGACTCTGGGAATGCGCGGCGCTGGTTCTCGTTGGCGCGCCGGCGTGGGCTGAGGACGATCGTGTCATCGAGGAGCCGCCTACGCCTCAGGCCCAGGGAGAGCAGCAGCACCTCATCGATCTCGGCACCAACTTCGACGCCAACCTCTTCGAGCAGCAGGGCAATGGCTGGGTGCTGCGCGGCAACGCGAACGTTGTGATGCCGCAAGGGCAGTTGATTCTCAATGGTCGCCGCATGATCCTCCCGGGCGGGATCGCCGTTGCCGAGGAGCAGCCGCCCGAATCGCCGACATTCTCCCGGGCGCGGACCTTCGGCGAGAAGCGACTCGAGCGGATTGCCGCGTCCTGCGACCTGACCGATACCCAGCGGCGGAAGCTCCGCCTGGCGATGGAATCCGACATCCGCCGGTTTGCCACCGTTGTCGACACCACGCGGGCGAAGTACGCCGGTGTCAGGGTGAACCTCAACGATCAGGAAGGCCAGAAGAAGTGGCACCAGTTCCAGCAGGACGTGCAGGAGTGTCGGCAGTTCCTCCGACGGCTGTTCGACTCGGGATCGCTGTTCGCCGCCGCATTGCCCGCGACCCTCGACCCCGCCCAGGTGGCGGGCATTGACGCGGAGATCAATGCACGCCGGTCGTTTCGCTGGCGGACCATGGTCGTCTCGACGCTCTCAAAGATGGACGACATGCTGGGCCTGACCCAGGCCCAGCACGACCTTCTCGCGGAGGCGCTGCTGCGGAACGAGCCAGCCTTGCGCCTCGATGAACTCTCGCCCGAGCAGGAGAATGCCCACCTGCAACTGAACCTCGTCTACATGGTTCTCTCCGGGGTCGACCAGGGGCGGCTCCAGAAGGCGACGAGCGAGCGGCAGTGGCGGACGCTCGCCTTGCTCATGAACCAGGGCAAGTCGATGCGATCGTGGATCGAGCAGCAGGGCATCCTGGAAACTGGCGAGGTGTCTGACGCGGCGCCGAACGGGGATGGACGGAGGCCAGTGCGGCCATGACCCTCGGCACGTGCCGCGATGTGTGGGCGTGCCTCCTCGTCATCGTCGGGTTGACCAGCCCCGCAGCCGGCGACTCGCCGCCGATCGAACTGGCGCACGGTGGCCGGCTGCCCGGTCGCATCCTCGAGACGGACGATCCGGCGGTGGTCCGCGTCGCGGCGGACCTGTTCGCTGAACCGGTCGAGTTCGTGGCCGCGGTGGTGCATCGGGACGGCGAGGCCGCCGACGAGCTGCCACGACTTAAGGGCCTCCCCGGCCGCGTCGGACTCCTGACGTCGGGTGAGACACGGCTGCTCGGCTGCCTGGCGGCATGCGCGGATGGCCGGGTCGGCTGGCAGTCGCTCGGCGCGACGCGGCCGGTGGCGTTCGCTGGGAAGAATGCCGCCACGTCGATCGACTACCTCGGGCTCGATGTCGTTGGTGGCCCGGGCGTCACGCTGACCCGCCAGGGCCGCTCTGGCGACTGGACCCTCGTCGACGTGATCGCGGATGGCCCTGCGGCCCGCGACGGCCGGCTCCGCGTTGATGATCGGGTGGCGACGATCGCGGAGGGAGCCTTCGGCAGGCCCGTCGACCTGGCGACGGCGAAGGCCGACTCGGTCAGGCTGCTCCTCGTCGGTCCGGTCGGCTCGATGGTGCGGCTCGGTGTGTTGCGGGAGGCCGGCACCGAAGAGATCGTGCTGGCCCGCGATCTCCAGGGCCGCGATGACCTCGCCGGCGCCGCTGCCAAGGACGTGCTTGATCGCGCCCTTGCCGTGCAGCAGACGCTCGGCGGGCACTCGATCCCTCGACCGGCGACGGTGCACCTCAGCACCGGCGAATCGTTCGCGTGCGAGGTGCTTGGCGCGGATGAACGCACGGTCCGGGTCGGTCTTGGCGATCGTGGCGACCTCAGAATCCCTGGCGACAGCGTGCGGGCCCTCGAACTCGCTTCGGCGGGCGTGCGGCCGATCCTCAAGCAGAAACTCGCGAGGCTCCTCACGGTGCCGCGAACACAGCAGGCCTCCCCCCCCCACCCACGTGGTGCGGATGGTGGGGGGCGACTATCTCCGCGGCAGGCTTGTCGGTATCGATGCCGAGACCGTTCGCTTCGAAGTGGCCGGCGAGGTCAAGTCGTTTCCGCGCCGCGACGTCGCCCGAATCATTCGCCTCATGGAGTCGGACGAGGCTCCGCCCCGCCTCCGCGCGGCGCTGGCCGACCGCGGCGGGCTGCCCCTCGTCGTCGTGGGCGGTGACGGTCGGCGGCAGGCGGTTGCGGCCACCGGGATGCGGGCGGATTCCGTCGTCGGCGAGAGTTCGGCCCTCGGGTTGACGACCATTCCGCTTGCCGGCGCGGCGAAGGTGCTCCTCGGCGACGCGATCGACGAGGTGTTGGCGGCGGAACTGCCGTATGCCCAGTGGGTGCTCCGTCCGTCGCCATCAGCCAAGGCGTCTGCTGGCGAACGGAGCCCGTGAGTTTCAGGCTGCCGGCGTGGGCAGAAGTTCGGGAGCCGTTGGCTCTGACTTCGTACCCGGGGCGGCGGGCAGTTTTGCCGGCACTGGTTCGGCCCGGGTGGCCGGGTCGCGGGCCGGAAGCTGCGTGGCCGGTGCATCGGCGCCAAGGTCGGCGAAGTTCTGCGAGACCGCCCCGCGGCTGAAGACGCCGGGCCGCGAGTGACCGTAGTCGAGGTAGAGGCTGGCGTCCCGCTGGCGGGCCCGACGGTGGGCGTCGAAGTAGGCCTTCCCCGGCCACGGCCCTTCGGCGAGAAACACGCCGTTGTACTCGAGCAACGATCCCTTGCGGAAGTGAAGCTGCGAGATCGAGCGGTTGTAGTCGACGAGCGACCGATAGTAGGAGCTCTCCGCCTCGGCACGCCGCCGCTGGGCGTCGAGCAGCTGGTCGAAGGTGACGGTGTTGGCGTCGTAGGCGGCCTGCACGGCCTCCACCTGTCGCTCGGCGGCGACGCGACGATTGAAGTTGGTCTGGGCGAGGGCGAAGTTGGTGTCGACGTTGCGGACCGCCTCGACGAGGGCGTGCGAGGCCTCGAGTTCTTCGTCCTGGAGCCGGGCCCGTTCGCGGGCGAGTTGCAGTTGGAAGTGCCGAACCGTCGCCAGCTCGCGGCGGAAGCCGAGCGGCATCTGGAACTGGGCCCCCGCCTGCCATTCCTGGAACCGACCGCTGAACAGGGTGGAGTAGGCATCGGTGCCAGCCAGCGGATCGGCGTTGTTCGACTCGTAGGGGTTGTAGTTCTGGTTGATGAGGTCCTGACCCATGCCGAGGAACCGATAACGGCCTACCATGTCGAGCCGCGGCAGAATCAGATTCTTCGCGGCTACGAGTTCCAGCTCCCGCTCCTTGATCACCCACTTTTGCTTGCGGAGTTCCGCCGATCGGGAGAGGGCCTCGACGAGCGACTGCTGCCAGTCGAAGGAGATTCGGGCCGTCGTCGGCTCGTCGGCGGGGCGGATCAGCCGGCCATCGCTGGCCGAGATCCCCATCATGTATCGCAGCCGGTTTTCACAGCGGTAGACGTCGGTGAGCGCCTGCTCCACTTCGCTGCGGAAGAAGAAGTACTGCTCGCGGGCCTGAGCCTCCTTGTCGGCCTCGCCGCCGCGTGACTGCTCGACGTAAAGGGCGTGGACCTTCCGCCACGCCTCCAGCGAACTGTCGCGGCCTGCCTTGCGGGCCTCGAGGTTACGGTAGGCGAAGTAGAGCTCCCAGTATGACTGCTCGGTATCGCTGATGAGGTTGCGGACACCGGCCTCAAAGTCGGCCAGCGAGATATCGGCATTGATCCGGGCGAGGAGCACGCCGCGGAACAACGGTCGGCCGTAGAGGTTGTCGAACGGATCCGGGCCGGCGATCCGGTTGTAGGTGACGCCGGCGCCCTGCAGCAGCGGCTGGTTAAACGAGAAATCGTAGTTCGTCGTCCACGTGGACGGCACCTGGCGGGAGCCGATGTTGTTGTTGTCGTAAAGCGTCGAGTTGGCGAAGCCCCACGTGGCACCAGTGGCCGTCCTCTTCGAGAGGCCGGTCGTCCAGTTGCCGGTGTCGCCCTTGAGGTTCTGTGGAAACAGGGTGCCGACGAACGTCTTAAAGTTCTGCGGCCTGTTGATCCGCTCCCAGGTGAGTGAACTGGTGAGCTGGGCATCGAACAGCGCCAGGGCGGCCTCGACGCCGCGGAACGGCTCGGTCTCGGTGATCGCCGGGTCGTAGATGGTCGGCGTCTGCTGGGGGCTCGTGAGCAGCGACACGGCCGGCTCGCCGGTCTGCGGGCGGGGGCCGCCGAAGCTCGCGAACCGGCCGCCGAGATTGCGGAGGACCTTGCCGTTCTCGAGCGACGTACGGATCGCCTCTTCGAGCGACAGTTCCCAGATGTTGTCGAAGCTCGGGTTCGAGAGCGTCAGCGGCTCGACGGCTCCGGCCGCTTCGTCGAGCGGCGGCTGGTCGCTGTCGGGATACTCGAGCTTCTGGATCGACCCCACGTAGTGCGACAGGTCGCCGTCTTCAAAGAAGTAGAAGGGCTGCCGCGGCGCACAGCCACTCGCGACGAGCGTGAGGCTCGTGATGGCCACCCAGAGTTGTCTTGCGAGTCGCTGCATGGCGGACACCGGCGGGGGCCGGCGGTCTCGGGGTCGAAACCTGTCTCAAAATGCCGCCGCTGCGCCCAAGGGGACTTCGCCGCTGGTGAAAGCGGCGGCTTCCCGACACGTCGCCCCCCGACTCCGTGTCCGCACCGCGTGCACCGAGGCGCAGCGGCAGCACGTCTGGTATCGGCCGACATAGCCCGCAAACTTGGAGCAATCGTCAAACTCGACGTGCGTGCCGGCAGGCTGGGCAAGCTGGTCAACGAACGATCAGCGGTCGGGCCATCCCGGGGTCGCGGAGTCGCTCACGGCTTCTCCATCCCGCCAGACGAACCGGGCCGAGACCCCTGGAAAACGGGCGATCATGGCCGGGCCGCGTTCGTGCCCCAGCACGCTCGCCGCCGTGGCAACCGCGTCGGCTGTCGTGCAGTCGGGGGCGATCACCGTGACCGCCGCCGGTCCGTCGACGCCCAGGCCTGTTCGTGGATCAACGATGTGGCTCCACCGCCGACCCTCGATCTCGACGAACTGCCGTGCGTCGCCAGAGGTGGTGATCGCGGCGTTCTCCAGCACGACCACCTGGCCGGCTCGGTCGCCCGGCATCGGGGCCACCTCGATCCGCCAGCCGTCGGTTCCCGGAGGCGCCGCTGAAACGGCCACGTCGCCCGACGCGTCGACCATGCCCGAGGCGATGCCGCGGCCGGCGAGCACTGTGAGCACGCGGTCGGCCGCGTAACCCATGCCGATACCGCCCGGGTCGAGCCGCATGCCGGGCCGCGTCAGCGACACCGTGCGGGCCTCGCGGTCGAGCACGACCGCATCCTGGCCGACCGCGGCGAGGGCAGCGGCGAGTTTCTCTGGCCGAGGCAGGTGGCCGGAACGGCGCGACTGCCGCCAGAGCGTGGTGAGGGGCCCGACGGCGATGTCGAACGCCCCGTCGGAGAGCTCACGGATCTCGTTGGCCCTCGCAAGCGTGGCCCAGAGGTCATCGCTCACGGAGACGGGCTCTGGCGTCGGGGCGGCCGCCGACAGCCGCGAGAGTTCACTCTCCGGGTCGTAGTCGGAGAGGATGTGTTCGAGTCGCTCGGCCTCCGCGAAGCCCGCGGCGATCGCCTGCTCGCCGTGCTCCCGGTCGCGGGCGTGAACCGTGATCGTCCAGGCCACGCCCATCAGCGGCCTGGTGGCGGCGACCCGCACCGTGGTGGCGTCCGCGGCGGTGGGCGGTCCGTGCATGGCGGTGCCGCGACCGCAGCCCGCGCAGGCCAGGACCGCTGCCGCCAGGGCCAGTTCGCGATACACTGCCGTCACCATGAGCGATGCCCCTTCGAGTCCCGCCGTCACGATCGCATTTGAGTGCACGCCGCTGCGGAGCGTGCCCCGGTTCGACATCCCGCTCGACGCCTCGCCGGTCTACCGGCTCAGGCTCGAGCGGATGCAGCGGGCCGTGGCTTCTCACGGCACCCGCAACGCCTACTACCTTACCGACGGCGGCTGCACCTTCCGATTCACCAACGATCCTGCCCTGGGCTGGGTGCAGTTCCGGTTCGAGGGAACGCTGCTCACCGACGACGCTGACGCCCGGACGATCGGCAGCGATCTCGATATCGCCCTCGACCAGGAAACCTGCGACTGGCTCACGCAGCCGGCGGTCGAATGGCTCAAGCTCGCCGCGAAGCATGCCGTGGAGATCGAGTTCGACCGCTACATCGCCGCGGGCGATCTCTCTCGGGCGCTCGAGCGGCTCGCCCGTGAGCAGGCCGCGAGCGACGCCGCCGGCGGCTACCTGGGCATGAACCTCTGATACGGGTTCACACGTGTTCCGGAGGCGTTCGCGAGGCTCGGGGCTGCCCGTGCCATCTCGCCGGACGTTCGCTCCGGGCATCCTGCCCTTCACTCACTCGAAGGAAACCTCGCTTCGCCCTCCAGGCTCCGCTCGGTTTCCTACGCCGCTCGATTGGCACGGGCAGCCCCTTGCAGCATCCACCCCGGCATGTGATTCCGGAAGGGGAAGCAGCCGGATCGGAGGCACGCGCAGAAGCCGGTGACACTTGTGGACGCTGGGCGCCACCATTCCGTCAGAGCAGAGAACTCACAAGTGCCGCCGGCGCCGAGCATGTCTCCGGCCGGCTGCGGCGCCGGCTTCTCGCGCGATCGCGCCCGAGGCCTCACGGCCTTCGGCTTCCACGAACCGTGACACACGTCAGGTCGCGCGGGGGAGGATCTCGAGCAAGACGCTCTCGTGGTCGCGGCCGCGGATCGGCCAGGAGGCGACGCGGCGGATCGTGACGCGCCTCGTGAGCCCGCGGAACCGGGCGTCGTCTCGCTCCTCCTCCCACCGCGGCCCCTTCACCACGAGCAAGCGGCCGTAGGCGTCGGCGATTGGCTCGAACCAGCCGAGGAGTTTTCCGAGCGGCGCGACGGCGCGGATGACGAGCGTGTCGAAGCGGTCTGGCCCGGACGGCCGCTTGGCAGCGAGGGCCTGCGCGGCGCCGGCATGCACGGGGATCGCGAGGCCTGACTCACGGACGATCTCACCGACTGCCCGGGCCTTCTTCGCCACGCTGTCGCAGAGTTCGACTCGCAGGTCGGGTCGTAGGATCGCCAGGATCACCCCCGGCACGCCGCCTCCCGTGCCGACATCGAGCACCCGTTCGCCGTGGGCCAGGTGCGGGGCGATCGCCGCGGCGTCGGCCACGTCGCGAGACACAAACGCCTCGGCATCAATGTGCCGCGTGAGATTCAGCCGCTCATTCCATGCCCAGAGGCTGGCCGCATACGCGGCCAGCCTCTGCATGGCTTCAGGCGGAACGACGAGCCCGAG
>Ga0114960_10002541_pt1 | contig 14159 bp, 16 predicted proteins | sample C_130625_MF_Meta_FD_92637 | JGI IMG/M metagenome (GOLD analysis project Ga0114960, IMG submission 92637) | Freshwater microbial communities from Lake Croche, Canada to study carbon cycling - C_130625_MF_MetaG | ecosystem: Environmental > Aquatic > Freshwater > Lake | place: Lake Croche, Canada... | reverse complement strand
CGATTGTTCCGAAGTAGCGGCTGTCCTTCGAATCGCCACGATTATCGCCCATCACCCACACTTGACCTTTAGGAACAACGCACGGCGCTTCGACGGTGCACTTGTTCGGAGCGTTTGCGCTACTCGTAATTGTGCCTGCGGGGAGGTACGACTCATTCAAGCGATTGCCATCGACGTACACCGAACCATCGATGAATGTGATTGATTCGCCGGGAAGCCCGACGACACGCTTAATGAGGTCGGGAATATTGCTTGAGGTTTCCGAAGCGGGACGCTCGAACACAATGACATCGCCGCGATTTACATCGTGCAGTCGATAACTGAGCTTATTGACGAGCACGCGGTCGCCTTCATGAAGCGTCGGATACATCGAGAGCGACGGAATATAAAACGCCTGCAGAAGAAAAAGTTTCACGACCAGCGCCAAGACGATGGCGCCAACAATCACGATGACCCATTCGACGATTCCGGCTCCCCGTTGTCCAAACAACTTTTCGAGCCGCCGACGACGAGTTCGACGCATGCGAATTGGTGCGACGGGCTCGACTGCGGGACTGGTCACGGGGGGTGCTTTCAGGTTCAAACGGGACCGGTTCGTTCCGGCATCCCGCTCAGACTAGTCACGGTAGAGGTCAAGCAATCTTCGGGCAGCGGCGGGTGCCGCGCCCGTAAGTCCCGGCGACGAGTCGACAACCGTTGCTTCGGAGCCGAGTCGGAGAAGGAGTCGCTCAAGCCACGGAAGTGAACCAATCGCGAGTGTGATGGTCGTCGTTCCATCCGGGTGAGGTTCGATCGATTCCGCCGGGTAGTACTCGGTCACCCATCGAGCCTCGGGCTGGAGCAAAAGCGTGATCTGATCCAAGGCATTGGACCCGTCGAAAAGGGTAAAGACCGGCAGCGGATCCGGGACGACGGAGGTCTGGTCGGTGATCACCGCAGCTCGGACTCGATCGATTCGGAAAACCCGTTCTGCATTGCTTGAGTGGCACCAGCCCTGGAGATACCAGAGACCACCTTCAGAATGGATTGCCCATGGGTCGACTCGACGCGTTCCGGTGTCGTCACGGCCGTAGCTGTAATAGGTGATCTCGACAGCACGATTGTTCTCGATAGCCGAGCGCAGTTGATCGGTAATCGCATCAGGTGCGGTATCGATTCCGACATCTACGGCAGTTTCCGAACCTTCTCCCAAGGTCGCAAGGACTTTCGAAAGGCCTCGGGCGAGCGCACTTGAGTGGTCGGCGCCGGGAACCGAAAGCAGTGCCTTTGCTGATGTAAGGAGTGCAAACGTCTGCTCGGCGGTGAGCCGAAGCGGGCGTCGAAAATAATCAGGAAGATCGATCGTTACGGTGTCGGCGTCAACGATTGCGTTGATCAATAGATCCGGCGTGTACGGATGAATGCCGACCATCGAAGTGATGATGAGACAATCGCGTAAGTCGTCAGCGTCGATCGCAAATCGTTCACTAATTTCGCTGATGCTTGCCGTACCGTCAGGCTGATTCGCAACCCAAGGCACAATCGCGAGAGTGCGATCAAGGCGTTCTGCTGCAGTCATGTCAGCCACGAGCATCCTCCGAAATCAGTTCAAGCCACTCGACCATTGCAGAGCGAAATTCGGCTGGAGCGAGAACCTCGGCATGATCGAGAAAGCTCAGGATGAACGAACGGAAAGCTGGCCAGTTTGTGACCGGCACCTCGAATGACACCGAACCATCGGAATGGTCTGTAGACGCACACGAGGAAAGCGACTGTCGAGCAAATTCGGCAACCTCTGAATCGAATCGAACACTGGTCGAAATCGGATCGTCTTCGCCGAACTCCCAAGGGTCTGCTTGCGGCGACGGCGCCAATGGGACCGGGTGCAGTTGGCTACCCGCATCATCGAGGTTGACATCGCCCCGTATTCGGTCGAGACGGAAATTGCGTTGATCGTCGCGCTCGCGATCAAACGCTGTGAGGTTCCAGCGACCACGCTTGAAGTCGAGATGCCATGGTTCTACCGAACGCTGAGAAGTTCCTGTCGAACTCTCGTAGGTAAACGAGACGGCTCGTCGTTCGGTCACCGCTCGGAAGAGCGGCACCAAAGATGTATCGCTGGGGATCTCGGTGGGTTCGCCAACCCGGACTCCAACTGGATTCTCTGAGGCAGCGTCGACGACTCCCCCAAGCCGCCACATGGCACGTGCCATATCGCCCGGAGAGGAGCCGACGGTGACCGTCTCAAGAGCAAGATGCAGTGCAGCGAGCTCATCCCCATCGAGCCCGGGATCGGGTAACTCGTATTTGGACTTATCGACTCGGTAGGCAGTGAGGTCAGCAGTTGCACCCGTGACCACTTCGATAGGAACCCCGAGGCTTAGAAGGTCCTTCTTGTCGCGTTCAAACGTGCGTCGGAACGAATCGTGATCAGCGTTGTATCCAGGAACTCGCTGCTGGATATCGACGGCGCGAATCCCTTGGGTCGTGTCGCTCAAAGCGGCCAAGAGATTCATCTGTCGCTCAAACTTCTCAGCAGATTTATCGGTGGGAGTCATTCACACTTCACTTGGTCTGGAGGGAGCGGAGGCTTACAGCGAGGCAATCAATTTTTCGACGCGTTCGTCATGAGAGCGAAACGGGTCTTTGCACAACACGGTGCGTTGGGCTTGATCATTCAACTTCAAATGAACCCAGTCAACGGTGTAATCGCGCTTTCGTTCTTTTGCCTTCTTGATGAACTCGCCCCGCAGACGCGCCCTTGTTGTTTGAGGAGGCGTGTCGATTGCTTCGTCGATCTCAGTGTCGTCGCATACTCGCTCCACCAACCCACGATCTTGCAGGCGATAAAAAACTCCACGACTTCGATTGATGTCGTGATACTGAAGATCGAGCAGCGCCACTTTTGGATCGGTGAGCTCAAGCCCGTGACGCTCGCGGTAGGCCTCTATCAACTTGTACTTGATGACCCAATCGGCCTCGCGGTCCTGGCCGAGTGGATCTTTCTCGATCGTGGTCAACGCCTGCTCCCACATGCCGAGTGCTTGCTTTTCAAGAGGGGAAAAATCTCTACGATCGGCGTAACGAAGCGCTCGGGTGAGATATTCGCTCTGGATCTCGAGGGCTGTCGCTTCACGACCATTGGCGAGTCTGACCTTGCGAGAACAGGTGATGTCGTGGCTGATTTCGCGGATTGCTCGAATCGGATTCTCAAGTGTCATGTCACGCATGATCACGTTTGGCTCTTCGAGCATGCGGAGGAGGATGGCCGTCGTTCCAACCTTGAGGAAGGTGGCGTATTCGCTCATGTTTGAGTCGCCCACGATGACGTGCAGCCGCCTATAGCGCTCGGCATCCGCATGGGGCTCGTCCCGAGTGTTGATGATCGGGCGACTACGAGTCGTGGCTGATGAGGTGCCCTCCCAGATGTGTTCGGCCCTCTGCGAAATGCAGAACATTGCTCCACGAGCCGTTTGCAACACCTTGCCCGAACCCGCATAGATCTGTCGGGTTACAAGGAACGGAATCAAGTTGTTTGTGTAGTGGGCCAGCTCGTCGTTCCGGCCTGTGAGGTAATTCTCGTGACAGCCGTAGGAATTTCCAGCTGAATCGGTGTTGTTCTTGAATAAATAGATGTCGCCGTTGATGCCTTCGTCGGCGAGCCTCTTTTCTGCCGAAGTAAGCAATTGCTCGAGGATTCGTTCCCCAGCCTTGTCGTGAACGACAACGTCGTGGATCGAATCGCATTCCGGTGTTGCGTACTCGGGGTGCGAACCAACATCGAGGTACAGGCGAGCGCCGTTCTGAAGGAAAACGTTTGAGCTTCTCCCCCAAGAGACAACTCGCCGAAAGAGATAGCGAGCAACTTCGTCGGGGCTTAGCCGGCGCTGACCGCGCAACGTGCACGTAACGCCATACTCATTTTCGAGTCCGAAGATCCTCCGCTCCATACCGGCACGCTATCTGCGACCGCATGGAGGAGTGCGATCAAATCGGAATCAATCTTTGGGGAGGAATTCCGGCAACTCGGACCGCTCGATACGGCGAAACGCACGTCGCTCTGAGCCACGATCAAGGACCGCAACTTCGAGGTCTGATGCATCAAGCGATCGATCGGGCCCAGCGAGAGCACCAACTGCAACGGCGAGAACGGACCGCAGATCGAGTTCTGGAGCCCAGGTTTCTTCGAGTCGATTCGTGATCGCATCGGCATCTCCGCCAAGGACCGTGAAACGATCCTCGTCCATGACAGTGCCGTCATAGAGGATGTGAAAGAACTGATCGTCAGCGGTAGTGAGACCTACTTCGGCAACCAGGATCTCGACTTCCATCGGCTTCATCTCGTGTGTAAATACTTGGCCCAGGATCTGTGCGTATTGATTACCAAGGCTGCGGGCGTCGACGTCTTCTCGGCTGTAAGAAAATCCTTTGAGATCGGCGGCACGAACGCCTGCAATACGGAGTTGATCGAACTCGTTGTATTTACCGACTCCGGCGAACGCAATGCGGTCATAGATTTCGCTGACCTTGCGCAATGTGGTTGAGGGATTCTCGGCAACGATTGCGATGCCATCGGCAAATTGCGTTGCGACGAGGGAACGGCCACGAGCAATACCTTTACGGGCGTAGTCAGCCCGGTCCTTCATGACCTGTTCGGGGGCGACATAGAACGGCATGCTCATTGGGCACCCCCTGCTGTCTCGGTTGACGTTTCTGATACGCGACCGCCACCATCTCGGGCCGAGAGGGCATCGAGAAGGCCGACAAATCGTTCTGCAATTTCGGCGTCGAGTACCCGCTGAAATCCTTCGGCGGTGATGGTTGCGATCACCGGGTAAATGCCTCGAACCATGTCGGGACCACCGGTAGCCGAGTCTTCATCAGCTGCTTCAAAGAGCGCCGTAATTGCGAGATCGACCGTTTCGTCACGAGTGAGTCCTTCGTGGAAACGCATCTTGACGACAGAACCTGCAAGCGACCCGCCTGAACCGCTCGTAGCGAAATTGGATTCTTCGTAACGACCGCCGGTGATGTCGTATTGGAAGAGCCGACCGGTCGCCCGACGCTTGTCGAAGCCGGCAAAAATCGGAACGACCGCGAGACCCTGCATGGCGGCGGGAAGGTTGTTCCGAACCATCTGTCCGAGTTGGTTAGCTTTGCCTTCAAGGGAGAGCTGCGAGCCCTCAACCTTTTCGTAATGCTCGAGCTGCAACTGGAAGAGCTTCACCATCTCCATCGCTGGACCAGCGGCCCCGGCGATCGCCACTCCTGAGTGACGATCAGCTGGGAATACCTTTTCGATCGCCCGATGGCTGATGATGTTGCCTGAGGTTGCTCGGCGATCGCCAGCCATGACAACACCATCGGCATAGCGGATGGCAACAACAGTCGTCGCGTGGGTGATCTGCAAACGCTCGTCGACAGCGGCAGAGGGGGCAACAGGAACGAGGCCCTGCAACTTCGCAAGCGCTGCGAAATCGGGACCTGGATCTTCGGCGGGGTTGAAGAACGGCATACTCACGGACGAGAGGCTACCGGTTGGATGCAGATCCGCCTGTGGCGGCTACTGGCCGCCCTTTTGAACAAAACTCCGCACGAAGTCCTCGGCATTGGTCTCAAGGACTTCGTCGATCTCGTCGAGAAGATCGTCAAGTTCCGCTTTGAGCTTCTCGCCCGTTTCCGAACTCGGTGGAGCTTCGTCAACGGTCTTTTCCTGACGATCGGCTGGTGTTCGTCTGATCTGTTCACGTTCAGGCATGGCACCTCCTAAAAATCGATTTCGTGCACTCCGGAGAACCGGAGTTCACTCCCTTACGAATCGAGTTGGGCAAGCAACTCTGCCGCGTTATTACTGGATTCGATCACGCTAGCCACATGAGCAGCGGTTCCACGTGACGGCTCCATCATGGCTACTCGACGCAACGGTTCAACCCCTATATCGAAGACAAGCGAATCCCAGTTCGCCGAAACGATTTCGTCTCCAAACTTCGCTAGGCACGCACCTCGGAAGTAGGCCCGAGTGTCTTCCGGTGGTGAGGAAATTCCTCGGTCGATTTCCTCGGGGTCGCAAATCGTTTCGAGTCCCACTCGCCGAGCAAGAGATTTCTCGGGCCTGAGGTCGTGATACTGGAGATCAAGGGCGTGGAGTCGCGCATCGCCCCATTGCAGCCCGTGGCGCTCTCGGTAGCCATTGATGAGTCGATATTTGGCGATCCAATCGACCGTGGTCGAAAGTGTCTCGTGGTCTGATTCAAGTCCGGAAAGTGCGAGGTCCCAGCGACGAATGATCTCGGGACCTGCCTTCTCACCGACAACATCGAAACCATTGTTCTCGGCCCAGTCGACGGCACGCTCAAACAGATAGCGCTGTACCTCAAGCGCGGTTGCTGAGCCACCTGCAGCAAGGGGCAGTGACATGGAAAGCGAAAGATCGGTGCTCACCGTGCGCAATGCGTGAATGGGGTTGGCGAAACGGAGATCACGCTTGATCCAGTCATCTTCGATCATCGCCAAGACGAGTGAGGTGGAACCGACCTTCAGGAACGTTGCAACTTCACTCATGTTTGCGTCGCCAATAATGACGTGGAGGCGACGATATTTCTGTGGATCAGCATGCGGTTCGTCGCGCGTATTGATGATCGGACGCTTGAGTGTTGTCTCGAGTCCGACTTCCTCTTCGAAAAAATCCGCACGTTGGCTTATCTGGAACGGAACCGCATCGGAAGAGAATCCAATTTCGCTCCCAACTTTTCCTGCACCGCAGTAAATCTGACGCGTCACAAAATGGGGCGTGATTTCGGCAACAATCCGGCCGAACGGAAGATCTCGGTCGAGAAGGTAATTCTCGTGACATCCGTAAGAGTTTCCCTTGCCGTCTGAGTTGTTCTTGTAAACAACGATCGACTGGCCGTCAGGCAGGAGCGCGTCAGCAGTACGCATCGACCGTTCCAAAATCAACTCGGCGGAACGATCAAATGTGACGACAGAGAGAGCGTCACCACACTCGGGGGTGGAAAGTTCGGGGTGGGCGTGGTCGACGTAGTAGCGAGCTCCGTTGGTGAGAACTGCGTTCACCATGTGCGTCTCGACTTCAGGCGGCATCGAATCTGGACTAGCAGCGCCACGAGCGTCCGATCCGGGAGTCTCGAATTCGAAATCCCATCCCACACCAGGCGCGCCATGGACAGCTCCACCCGAGCGGTTGAGATCACTCAAATAGGAATTGATCAGGATCGACGATGCACTAATCGGATTCGGATCATCGACGCCTCGGTGAACGATCCCGTACTCGGTTTCGATCCCACAGATCTTTCTGATGGCCACGAGATGAACCTACCGATGCTTCCTGATCGTCGTCAGAGGTACTGGCCGGTGCCAACACGCTCGATTGATCGTCCGCCTGAGGTTTCCGTCTCCGAATGTTTGACGAGTGTGCGGATGTAGATGATCCGCTCGCCCTTCTTTCCAGAAATCTTCGCCCAGTCGTCCGGATTGGTCGTATTCGGCAGATCCTCGTGCTCTTTGTATTCCTGATGGATCGATTCGAACATGTCGTTAACTCGAATGCCGCGTTCACCTGTACGAAGGAATCGCTTGATCGCCAACTTCTTGGCCCGTCGGACGATGTTCTCGATCATGGCACCCGAGGAGAAGTCCTTGAAGTACATGATTTCTTTGTCGCCATTTAAGTACGTGACTTCGAGGAACTGATTCCCTTCATCGGCGCGATACATCTCGGCAACCGTCTGCTCAATCATTACTCGAACTGTTTTTTCAGGGTCGCCGCCACCAAGCGAGTCGATCTCGAGCACGTCAAGAGGAAGATCGGCCGTGAGGTATCGCGCAAAAATCTGTCCCGCTGAATGTTCGTCAGGGCGCTCGATCTTGATCTTTACGTCGAGGCGACCTGGACGCAGGATCGCGGGATCGATGAGGTCTTCACGATTCGATGCACCGATGACAATGACGTTCTTGAGCGTTTCGACCCCGTCGATCTCGGCGAGCAACTGCGGAACGATGGTCGACTCCATGTCGGAGCTAATTCCGGTGCCGCGCGTTCGGAAGAGTGAATCCATTTCGTCGAAGAAGACGATGACCGGCCATCCTTCTTCGCTCTTCTCGCGGGCACGCTCGAAGACGAGACGAATCTGTCGTTCGGTTTCACCGACGTATTTGTTGAGGAGTTCGGGGCCCTTGATGTTCAGGAAATAGCTGCGAGCGTGAGCATCGCCGGAAACCTCGGCGACCTTCTTTGCGAGCGAATTCGCAACGGCCTTGGCAATAAGCGTTTTGCCGCACCCGGGTGGCCCGTAAAGAAGGATGCCCTTGGGGGCCGGGAGTTTGTGCTCGGCAAAAAGATCGTGGTGGAGGAACGGCAGTTCGACAGCGTCCATGATCTGCTCGATTTGCGAATCGAGTCCGCCGACGTCTGAATACGAAATGTCTGGAACTTCTTCGAGAACCAATTCTTCGACATCGGGACGAGGCAACTTCTCAAGGAGCATTGACGCTCTTGCATCGAGCAACACTGAGTCTCCGGCCCGAAGTTTGACGCCAAGAAGGTCGGCGCCAACCTCTACAACCTGCTCTTCGTCCGCCCGACCGACGACCATCGCTCGATGTCCGTCGCTCAGGAGTTCCTTGAAGGTCACAACCTCGCCGGTGCGCTCGGGGGCGCGGGCGAGCACGACGTTGAGCGACTCATTGAGAACGACTTCGGAACCACGAATCAATTCAGTGGCTGCGATGTCGGGATGAAGCGAGACCCGAACCTTGCGTCCACCAGAGAAGACGTCGACAGTTCCGTCGTCATTGTGATCAATGAACGTCCCGTAGGCGGCAGGAGGCTGGCTGAGCTTCTCGACTTCCTCCCGAAGCGCGGCAATGTGATCCCGAGCCTCGCGGAGGGTGAACGTCAGCTTCTCGTTCTGATTGACCGCCTGAGACAACTGACCTTTGGTTTCGAGAAGGCGCTCTTCAAGAGTGCGAACTCGTTTGGGAGCATCCTGAAGTCGACGGCGGAGCGAGGCCACTTCCTCTTCCAGCACACGGAACTGCTCCCGGAGTTCACCATCAGGAGAGTTGTTGCCACTATTCGGATCCTGGGGACTCATCGCACTAACCTCCTCCTCGTCCGGGGGACCCTATCGGCACTCTCTGTGCGGTGACTGACCGGAAGCCGTGCATCTGGATGACCCAAGAAGAAAGTCGGGCCCGGTTCTTCCAGCGGCGCCGGAGCCACTATGGTTTCAGACGTTCCCATTCCCCCCTCACGAAGAGGTGTAGTGACACATGAAGGTCTGGATCGATCAGGATCTCTGCACAGGCGACGGACTCTGCGAGGAGATCGCCCCTGACGTGTTCACGCTGCTTGACGATGGTCTCGCATATGTCAAAGAGGGCGACAAGGTGTTCTCAGATCCGGGCGGCGCTGCTGGTCTCGCCAACATCCCCGACGGTCAACTCGATGGCGTCATCGAGTCCGCCGAGGAATGCCCCGGAGAATGCATCTTCATTGAAGTTGAGTGAGATGCGTTGAGTTCTCAAGTGAACGCTTGAATGAGCCCCAGCGATGCTGGGGCTCTTCTCGTTTTCTACCCTCGCTTCAGCCGACCTCGACTGGTCGTTAACTCACGCACGTACCGGTGCTGACAGCGGAATCGCTCACAGTTGCGAGTACGGCCTGGAGTTCCGAAGGCGCCAAGGCATAGGCAACGTTCTCGACGTCGCGAGCAATAGCGAAGGCAATACCAACAACAACTCCCTGTGGATTCGTAAGCGCTGATCCAGAGTCACCAGGGCGCAAAGAAGCGGCAAGTTCAAGGACCTTCCGCTCGGTACGGTTCGAACCGTAGATGTCGCGGCCCGTTGCGTTGATGACTCGAGCGACTTTAAAAGGAGCAATTCTGAGGGGCTCCCCGCCCGGGTGACCAAAGACTCCCCCGGTGGTGCCTGCTGCAGATCCGATTGAATCGGTCCCGAGGAGAAGCGGCGGCCGATCGAAGGCACTCACCCTCACTATGGCGAGGTCGCGCGCAGGGTCGAACGCCACAACAGATCCATCAAAGCGTCGGCCGTCATCCCGAATAATTGTGGTCGTTCGTTCGCCGGCGACCACGTGGGCGTTGGTTGCGATAAGACCGTCGCGGATCACGAACCCGGATCCGTCTTGAAGTTTGTTGCAAGCAGGACCTTCAACTTTCACAACCGAACGAGCTACGGCCGCCGCAGTCTCAAGAGTGAGCCCAGTTGACGCTGGCGGCGTCCCCAAATTTGGCGATGGTCGCAGCGCATCGAAAACGTCGGGGAATGATCCGTCGCCGATGACGGCCCGGAGTGCCTGCATCGCGTCTGGTGCCGGCGGCAACGAATTGTCGACGGTCCGAGCAATCCACGAATTCGAGGTCTGTGTGGAGAGCCATCCGGGGCTCGCCACGAAAACCGGGATGACGAGCCAAAGAATGACGACAACACCCGCGAGGCCCGCGATTGCTCCCAGGGTTCGGTCCAGGATGCCGAAGGCCCCATCTCGACGACGGGGAGAGAGTCGACCGCCTACGACGAAACCAAGTGCTTGCCCTAGCGAGGCCCCGACGAGCAAAAGACCTACCGACAGCACAAGCACAAGGCCGTGGTTTGCCGAGCCGAGTTGGTTGAGGAACTTCGGTAGAAGCCAAACGCCGAGCGCAAGACCGATGGCCAAACCGATCCACGACACGACTCTCGTGATGAATCCAAGGCGATAGCCACCAAAAACAGCGAGAAATATTGCTCCTAGGAGCAAAATGTCAACGATGCTCACCGAATCGACCGCCGAGGAATCAACGCAGCGTCTCGCTCAGCCGCCGAGCAACCGTGCGTGGGTAAGGAATCCTGTGTGCGCCACCATCCGGTGGTCGGGACGAACGGCGACACCTTCAACGTGCCAAGTTCGATTCAGAACCTCGAGGGTTTCGGGCATATCGAAAGCACTCTGCTCGAGAGCCTGCCGAAGCTGCATCACCTGAACAATGCTCGGCGTGTAGGCCAAGAGAATTCCGCCCGGGTGCATTGCCTCGGCGGCGTGAGGAACCACCTGCCACGGTTCTGGGAGATCAAGCACAACACGATCAAGATCGGTTTCGTCGATTCCGTCGTAGCAATCGCGCAATTCAATGCGGTATCGGTCGAGTGCTTCTGGACCGAGAAACGCCTCGACGTTCTCTTTTGCTCGATCGGCGAAATCTTCTCGGAGTTCGTACCCGACGATGTCGGCTCCGGCACGCAGCATCGCCATTGACAGGGCCCCGGAACCAATACCGGACTCGAGCACCTTTGCCCCGGGATAGATGTCGGCATGCATGAGGATTGGGCCAAGATCCTTCGGATAAATGACTTGAGCACCACGAGGCATCTTCAAAACAAAATCGGACAACGTTGGTCGCACGGCCAGGTACGCGACGTTCTTGGTCGACGGAACGGTGACGCCCTCGGGAGATCCGATCAACGAATCGTGGGGCACGAAGCCCGAATGAGAATGGAACTCCCCCGCCGGCTTCAAAGTGATGAGGTAACGCCGTTTCTTCGGATCGATGAGGAGGACTCGATCTCCGACAGCGAATGAGCGGCTCACTGAACGGTTCCTGTTCGGGTTGGTCCAAGATCGACTGGCACAGCGGTTACTCCGATTCGTTCGGGTAGTTGGCCCCCGGCTCGACCAACAAGCCGACAGAAGGCACAGATTTCAGAGGTCGTTGGGGCCCCACATGATGCACAGGCTCCAAGGCCTTCGCGGTCGATGGAGGCCTCGACTTCGAAGAAGGCCGCGGCACGGTCGAGGAAGCCGAAATAGAACGAGTGCTTTGCTCCCGGCGACATTGCCTCGATCTCGTTAAGAGCGTTCTTGTAACTGAGGTGCTTGTTCCCCGCCGCCATCGGACATTCGTCGACGAGGTAATCGATCCCCTTGACGATGCAATAGGCGGCGGTTTCGCGTTCAGCGAGACGCACCAGAGGTTTGACTTTCTTGGGAAAACCTTCGCGTGCGGGAAGAACTGGAAGTTGGCGACCGAGGTACTCGGTGTGCCAATGCAATGTGTTGCCGAAAAGCACAGCAGCTTCGTCATCGAGGTTGTGTCCAGTGATGAGCACGTCGTAGCCGCCCTTGATGGCTGCTTCATCGAAGAGATGGCGCTTCGAGAGTCCGCATGCAGAACAGGGCACTCGCTTTGCCGCACGTGATCCGTTTGGAATGTCAAAGCCAAAAGTAGAGGGAATATCGACCTCAACCAGATTGAGATCACGAGTTTGGGCGAAGGCCCTCGCGTACTCACGCGAGGTGTCGCTGTACTCGCCTATTCCGAGTCCGATGTAGAGACCATCAGCGTTGTACCCAAGATCGACGAGAAGATCCCAAATAGCGAGCGAATCCTTGCCTCCTGAAACTGCAACAAGCAGCTTGTCGGAAAGCGAGAACATTTCGAATTCCTCAATTGCCTTTCGCACCTGGCGCTGACACTGCTCAAGGAAATGCTCGGCACAGAAATTTGAGTTGTGTCGTCGGATGTCGATGATCGCTGGTCCACGACAAGTCACACACTTCATGACGCACCACCAGAGATCACGGGACGAATCTCAATGCTGTCCTCATCAGACAGGCTTTCGTCCCCCGGGACGAGTTCGCCGCCTCGGACAACAAGAACTGCTTCTCGATTGAGGTCGAGACGCGCCAAAAGATTGATGATGGTGATCGGTCCCTCGATCTCGAGGTCACGTCGCGGATTATGGAGTCGAACCTTCACCTGCACATGATCGCAGGCCGAGGGGTCAAACTCCTAGGCGTGTTTCGCCAGGCGTTCTGCCTTGCGGTTCGAACGCTTCTCCGCCTTGCGAGATTTGCGACGCTGCCGACGTGTGGGGGCGGCAGGCTCGTTGCTCAGGACAATGGTCTCGCCGACTTCGAGTTTGCTCCGATACACGACCTTGGGCTCCGGACGAAGTGCCCACTGCAGGCCCCGGAGTGTCCAAGCCGCGATCCCCAAAAGAAGCCATGGTCGGCTTCCTCCGAAGAGCCCCTTGGTGAGCGCTCGACGCCGGAGATCTGAGAGCAGGCTCATACTCGGCGAATCTCAACGAAGGTTCGACGCTTACGGCCACGTCGGCTTCCCAGCGCGAAAGCAACGACGACAAGTGTTACGGCCACTGCGGCAACCGCAATGGTCGTGTAACTGCGAGCTTCGGACTCGACTCCCTCGACCTCGGCTTGGATATCGCGGAAGCGTTGCTCGATGTGATCGCGCGTAATTGGTCCGTTGGCGGTCATCGGGTACCTCCATGAACAGCGTTCGATGTTTGCGATCCAACGCCGCCCTTACCGATGCGAGATATGGCGACGGCGACAAGACCACCGAGCACGACAGCGACGATCACGTACGGAACCCACGACCAAAATCCGGCGAAGACATCGCCAGTCTGAGTTTGCAGTGCTCGTAAACCAGAAAGACCGAGCAGGAAGACTCCGAGAGTGATCACGAGCATTCCGCCAACTCCAAAGGCGAGGTAACGCCCGATGTTTCGAAGGGGATCGATTGTTTCCTGACGGGCATAGGCCACGAGCAGATCCCAGAGGTCCTGCACGATTTCAGAAATTGATTTTGAGGAAGCCACAGTTGTTCCTTCGTTGTCTCTGGGTTGAAGGGCCACCGGCACTCCATCCCAGCAAGGGTAGAAGTATCCCACTCCGTTGGTGTGGTTCGACAACTACTACTTCGCTGATGGCGAGAATCGCCCTAGTCGTGCGGGCCGTTTCCCTCGTTGAGGGTGTCGATGGCATCGAGAATTGCTGTCTGCTCAGCAAGCGAATCGATCAAGCTGGTGAGTCGAGTATCGGGATCGGAAGCCTTCAATGCTGCGAGTCGGTCGAGCGGTCCGAGGGGCGATAAAGCGGTGAGTTGATACGAAGCGATGGAAATATCGCTATCGAGTTCAGGTCGCAGTTGCTGGTCGTTCCGATCGACACCGAGCCGATCCATGAGGTTCACTGTTGCTTCGAGCGTTTTGGCGACGAGAAAATCTGTCTCCGGCGTCGGTTCACCGTCTGGCCACACCTCGACCAGAGCACGAGGAAAGGGATCGTCGGGCAACCACTCGAGGACCCGAAGACGCTCGATGCCGACTCCCATCACTGCCCATCGACCATCCGG
>Ga0114960_10002540_pt1 | contig 14160 bp, 15 predicted proteins | sample C_130625_MF_Meta_FD_92637 | JGI IMG/M metagenome (GOLD analysis project Ga0114960, IMG submission 92637) | Freshwater microbial communities from Lake Croche, Canada to study carbon cycling - C_130625_MF_MetaG | ecosystem: Environmental > Aquatic > Freshwater > Lake | place: Lake Croche, Canada... | reverse complement strand
ATAGATACGTGAAAAAAAAACTTTACCCATTTGGGTAAAGTTTTTCTTTTTATAGGTTTTCAATGTTTTTCTTTTTTATAGGTTTTCAATGTTTTTCTTTTTTATAGTTTTTCAATGTTTTTCTTTTTTATAGGTTTTCAATGTTTTTCTTTTTATAGGTTTTCAATGTTTTTCTTTTTTATAGGTTTTCAATGTTTTTCTTTTTTATAGGTTTTCAATGTTTTTCTTTTTTATAGGTTTTCAATGTTTTTCTTTTTATAGGTTTTCAATGTTTTTCTTTTTATAGGTTTTCAATGTTTTTCTTTTTTATTGTTTTTTGCAAGATTGTAAATACAATCTAAGAATTGTCATATCATGCAATTTCTATTTAACTTACCAAGCATCGTTTGGAACGTAGCTCTTTGACATGAAATTCACATCAAATGAAAATTCGTCATCGTCATCTTCTTCGACTTCGAGCGGAATCGGCTTGTAATACTCCTTCAGGATCTCGAGTTTGGTCGTCGTAACTTTGGTCGTCGCAACTTTGGTCGTCGCAACTTTGGCAATGGGTTCGACAACAATTTGTTTTGGCTCTTCTTCGACTTCGAGATCGAATTCTTTGACTAGCATCTGTGGAACAAATTTCGTCAATGGTGTAAAATTTGTATATTGCGGAACGATTGGTTTCTCGATCAGAGTTTCACGTTTCACCATGCTGGCGTACGAGAATTTGCGAACACTTTCTGCCACTGGTTTCGGAACAACTGTGGGAAGAGGGACAGATATTTTGGAATGATTGACTTCAACTTCGTTGTCATCATCTGAGTCGCCGAATGCTTGTGCGAACCGATTGTTCATTGCAGATTTTTTAAGTACAATATTTTTATTTTCTTCTTTTTTTTCACGTAGACATTCACGATCTTCGCGTTCCCATCTCTCGCGACGGAGTTTTTTCTCGCGCAAAGCAGGACAATGATCTTCGCTAGCCGAATGGCCTTTTTCGTGACAGAATCGACATTCAATAGATAATATAGTAGGACATATAACAACACCATCTGGACCCGGTTTCGATTTGGTATAGTGTCCTCGAAACACGGATTCAGGTTTACCTGCTTTTTGACACACGCCACAAAAGGGACGTTTATCAACATTATTCGCGTTAGAACGTTTCATTGATTTCGACATATTGCTTTTAAAGATAATACTTTCAACACTTTGTAAAAAAAGTATTTCAATTTTGCGAAAGATCTGACGCTTGGCTTATTTCATGCAACTTTGTAAATATAGTATCCACATTCGATTTCGGAGTCCACCCCAATTGTACTATATCATTCACATTCGCTTTATCTTCATCCGTCATTTCATAAAGATCTCGATATAATATACGCAATAGTTTAGATCGATCATAATCCAATGCAATTTTGCCATTTTCCAAAAGCGATAGTAATCCCAACATTTGATCGATTGATGCCCCACCTTCGGATGTAATCAAACATTTACGCAAATTTTCCGTAAAATGATACGTAACACTCCTGTCGTTATATCTTTGGAAAAAGGTAATACAATATTGCGCATCCGGATCCGGATCCCCCGCAATCTCGCATTTCAACACCAAAAAACGACGCCCAATTGAATCTATTCCTTTTACAACCTTATATTCCCCTAATTCCGCATCATCAATAAAATCGATATATCCCGTTTGACCCATACGCCCGCCCAAATCCAAAACGGGAAAATCCATCGAGAATATTTTATCCAATACCGTATTCATTTTATTCATTTCATCTACAGATACTGCATTACCCATTTAGAAATAGATGAAAAAATCAATTTATATTGTTTATGATTGTCATATAGAATATAAATACAAATTTACAAAACATTCAATGTCGGATACCCATCTTAATATTTACTATATGACAAGAGCGAAAATGGAAATCGAGAAAATCCCGAAAGATCTACAAGACGAACATTATAAGGTCATTCATGATATCGTCATTAAATATCTGCATTCAAAATGCAATCATAATATCATATGTGACTATATAGATACATTCCCCGATAAAAGTAATCCAATTGAATATTGTTCCATCTGTCTAGAAACCATCACCCCAATGAAGAAATAATGGGCGCCCGCCCCTGCGGTATTAAACCGGCAAATAATTCCCGAGATATATTCTATATGACAGAAACGCAAAAATGGAACGCAAATATGATACCTATTTCTGATATATTTGATCCTACAAAGCCATATTATATGAAAAAAACAATTGTGATATATGCCCCTTTTATAGATTCGAATCACACATTTATTGCAAAAGAAGTAATACGCGGGACAATTACACAAATAGTAACCACTCCTTCCACTGCAAATCAGGGAGGGTTTTATGGAAATTACATTACAATTGCTTTGCAAAATAGTTTGACGGAAACAATCACCTATGGCGTAGATTTTGATAGTTTCATTGCATATAAATTGGAAAATAAAATGATTGATAATAATCCGAATTTAGCACTTTTATCCATGAAGGCTCTCTGTTTTATCGTCATATAGGATTATTCCAAAAAAATAATATAAACACATTTTTATATAATACATAATGTCTATTACAATGAATCAATATACATTGCCAAGTACCGTATTGAGTATTATACAAAACTTGTGTCTCCAGTTAAACGTGACTGCACCGGTTGTAATGCAAGACCGAAAAAAGCGTCCCATAGTACAGTCCGAAGATGATGGATGGTCTACGGTGCGATCCTTCAAGACGACCGTCATTGAAAAGAAGGAAGGGATTGAAAAAACAATCAATGACATCAAGGGGTGTTTGAATAAAATGTCAATCAAAAATTTTGAGGCACAAAAAAATGAAATTATTCAATATATCGAGGGGCTGAGTCCTACAAATTATCTTGTAGAGATCAGACAGATTGCGTCATCGATTTTTCATATTGCGAGTACGAATAAATTCTTTTCCGAAATATACGCCAATTTGTATAAAATCTTGATGGAAAAATTCGACATTTTCAAAGAGATTCTGGATGATTTTACAGAGCATTTTATTGATAGTATGCAAAATATAAAATATGTCAGTCAGAATGATGATTACGATAAATATTGCAAATACAATCAAGAGAATGATGCAAGGAAAGCAACTTCTGCATTTATCACGAATTTGATGATAAATGGAGTTTTAGCAAAAGAATCCTTGATTCAGATCATTCTTCAGATGCAAGGATTGATTGAAGTAAATATAGACATACCAGATAAAGTAAACGAAGTCGAAGAAATCACAGAGAATTTATTCATTATTCTTTCCGCTGGATTGCACCAAATTTCCGAATATTCGGAATGGAATATGATTGTGGATAAAATCCGGGTATTTTCATCTTATAAACCAAAAGAGAAAAAGAGTTTTTCATCAAGAGTCATTTTCAAATTTATGGACATTCTACAAAAAATCAAATAATGCAGAGTATACTCGATCTGATGTGATCTCATGATATCGTAAGATATGAATTATATATATTATTTTACATAATATATATGAATACTGAAAGAGAATTGAAATATGAACAAAATCGCAATTTAGAAATTGATGACATTGGGTTTGAATCCCCATTATACGAAATTGAGATTTTTGGACGTCGTTATATCATTTCTATAGGACGAGAGAAAAAAACGTTTGAAAAACGTCATATATACTATTATCCTGTATATTTGATCCACAATAAGATGGTGAAATGTCAGATAGGTGCATTCGAATATGAATCTATCGACAAAATGGATAAATCGCGTGTTCGATCTTTTTTAGATGATGAAGGAGACATCGATTTGAATCGTTTAGGAGATATTATATTGTACAGTTTTGCAGATATGCAATTCTTTATTGATCAACATGCTGATTATAGTGAACAGGAAATATCCGATTTTGAACGCGAGGCAAATATGAAAAAACCGAAAATGCGAATTACCATGACAGATGCGGATGCGGATGCGGATGCGGATGCGGATGCGGATGCGGATGAAGAAGACATGAATGGAGCATTGGATCTCGTGATTCCGGAATCTAATAAACCGGCATCGCAAAAAAAAGCAGAGAACGCACTTGTCCCCGGAATATTTACGGTGGATTCTTCGAAAAAGATGCCCGAAATGCTGATAGAAGAAACAAAGGAAGATTCCAAAGAAATGAAAAAAACGTTCCGACAATCTTCGAAAAACCAGTGGATTGAATCCTATATGACAAACAACGAGTATGATATTTTGGAAACTGCTTCCAATGGGGACTGTTTCTTTGATACAATTCGTCTCGCATTTGCCCAAATAGGTCAGATTACCACGATTGAAAAACTTCGCGCGATTTTAGCAAAAGAGGTCACGGATGATATTTTCCAGTTATACAAAGATCTCTATATGAATGCTGAATCCGAGAAATCGGAAATAGAAAAACAATTAAAGATGTTGAAAACGACACATAAAGAATTGAAATCAAAATTGAAAAAAGAACCGGAAAAAGATAAACAAGCCAAAATCATACAAGATGCAAAATCCATTGAAATCGAATATGCAGAAACCAAAGAATTTTTAGCCATTCAAATGAGTCATATAGAAGAATATCAATTTATTTCAAGTGTAGATACTCTCGATGATTTGCGCGCGGTCATGCAAACATCCCGTTATTGGGCGGATCATTGGGCCATTTCAACGATTGAACGTGCTCTCAATATCAAAATGATTATTATGAATGAATCAAATTATACACGGGATATACATTCGGTATTACAATGCGGAGAATTGAAAGATAGCGAACTCGAAATCCGGTTCTCGCCCAATTACTACATTATGGTTTCATATGATGGACAACATTATCGATTGATATCCTATAAACGCAAACACATTTTCACTTTCCAGGAAATTCCATATGATATAAAAATATTGATTACAATAAAATGTATCGAACGTATTGGAGGACCGTATTATATCATTCAAGATTTCCGCAATTTTCGCACAAAGATTGGACTAGACCCCGATCAAGGATTCATATGTGACGATGACAATGATGCCCATGCATCTTATGATGCAGATACCGTGTTTGCATTTCATTCACATTCTAATGGGGTTCCAAAGCCGGGAAAAGGAGTGTCTGAAAAAATCCCGCATACAAGATCCCTCGAATTCAAAGAACTTATGATTAAAGAACATGTCGATTGGCGGAAAAAACTGGACGACGATTGGATTACAGAGCGAATTTCACTCGAAGGATTGCGATGGGCATCTGCGACACATTATATTGAAGGTTCTAAATTCCGCAAACAGAATCCCGATTTTTACCGGCTATTTTCTACAAATAGTGATAGTGATATATCCCAAACCGTGGAATTGGCAAAGGCGGCAGCCTCCAAATCAGGAACCTATATTGATAAAACAGACAAGACGAAAAACAAACAACTCCGACCATCTGATATCAAAATTGACGGTACATACAATGAAGACGAAGAACGCGAGAAAATCCTATATGCCAAATTCACGCAAAATGCAGATTTGAAACGCATCTTGATTGCGACAAAAGATGCCAAACTAATTAAATATATCCCGAAAAAAGAACCCGAAACGGATTGTCTATTAATGAAAACCCGCGCCATATTCGATAATGAAAATACAAGACCCCTCGTAATAGAAGAAATTAAACGCGATACAGGATTCACCAGAATATAGATCCTATAGGACTAATGTTTTGCAAAATTGAAATACTTTTTTTTATAAAAATAAAAAGTATTACTTCAAGCAAAATGATGAACGAACAACAACAGCAATCAACCCAGTCTTACATGAGCGTCTTTGTCCCATACATTGCGAATTATACCCGTGAAGATTTGCGTCGAATCATTGAACAGATGAATATCGGCACAATCTCCCGCATTGATATCTCGACAAGACGCAATCAGCCTTCGAACATGGCATTTCTACACTTTCGTGAGTGGAACGATGAAAATCCACTCACGGAAAAGGTAAAGTATGAAATGGAGACATACGAGCAATACAGCATCGATGTTCCACTTGATATTAAAAATCCGGATCTTTCCCCCGATAATTATTTTACTTTAAATCTTCGAATCAATAAAAATCCTATTCCACCGGCTTCCATGACACTCGAAACGCTAAGCGATGGGCTTATGCGCACACTCGATTTGGTCGAAACGCTACAGAAAAAATGCGATACTCTCACTTTGCTCGGGAATCAACAGAATGAAATCATTGATCAGTTAACCGATCGGATATTGTATATCGAAGATGAGAATGCGCAATTGAAACAGCAACTTCAAGAAAGTATTCAGAATGTGACCAGCCGATTATTTCGAATTGAACCCACTGTAAGTCGTTTGCTACAAATTGACTTTGAGCGAGGAATCCAGGATAATAAAGAGCTTTCTAAACTGGAATTGAAACGACAAACAAATGCTCCTCCGCAATTCGAGAAATTCTACCCAATTCCATCGCCAATTACTAGATCGTATCATAATTTCGATGACCTCGATATCGATGTTGCATTTGATCCAAATAAAGTCAATCTCGGCGAAATCACTATCCCAACAGAGAACCAAGATTTTGATCCGTTCATTAATGGAGAAGAATATTGGCTTCATTGCCATAATGATGGACTTCATCCATATAGTGATTAGAATTAATGGGTAGATTTCTTTTGAAGAGATTTTACTATAAAATAAATTTGCTTTTTAGCAAATAAATGAATAGAAGCAAAGAAAAAGAAAAAAAAGAAACAAACAAAAAAGAAAAAATAGAAAAAAAAGAAACAAACAAAAAAGAAAAAAAAAGAAACAAAGAAAAAAAATGAAAAAAAGAAAAGGTATATTCTATGGTATCTCATCTCAAATGAGACCCATAGATGTACCTTTTTTCTTTTTATAACGAAATATCCCACTTGACAAAATAATTAAATCAAGATATCAACTAATAATTTCTATATGACCAACCGCGAAAGAATAAATGATTATAATAATATATTTGAGTTCATAATATTGACACCTTTTTCGTTCATCTCCCGAATAAATCGAGTTCCATCCTCTTTGAATTTTGCACTAAGATCCGGGTTATCCGGTAATACCACATTACTCATTAAATTTTCTATAATACAAACGCGGTCCGGATTCATTCCTTTTTTTTCAATACATTCTACAATATCCCGTGTAGATGCATTTACACAATGCGATTTAGCCTGACCAGCGATGAAGAGTCGATGCTGATTCTCGGAATTCCCACATAACTTGTCAAATAAAGGTTCATTGAATCGGGTACTCATATTACGAGAATTTCCTATAGTCGGATCATATGCTCGAATCTCGGGAAAAGACGCCATCAAATTCGGAATGCAAGTATAATCCAATATTGCATCTTGCGTTTCTTTATCAAATTTCAACATTAATTCTTCGTATGGGACAGTTGCACTCATGATGCTATACATTTCCGTCAAGATGTTTTCCCCTTTCTCGTGAATAAATATGTCTCGTCCTGTCACCTTTTTCCATTCTGAAATAGCATTCACTAGATTGGTTTCAATCATCCAGCCAAGTTGATTGCGAATGCAGTGAGTATTCCAAATCAAGGGATAAATCTTTTTCACATTGACCATTTCGCGAATATATTCTATTGCCCATACTTGCAGACATGGTTCATGTGCAATATATACAATCGATCCTGCATTTACACCCTTAAAATCGAAAGCATTGACGATTTCATCTTTTTCATTGAGGGTAAAAACAACCCCAGGTTCAACGAGTTGTCCATCGACTCTGCGCCAAAATCCAGCATGTCCAATATGTATTGATAAATGCGAATCCATTGTCAAATGAATTTCGTCAAAGAATGCAGATCCGATTCGTTCATATCGATCAATATCTCGATAAATCATTTTTATAAGACGAACAATATCCAACATAGACCCCATAACAGGAAGCCCACTATCAGGTTTATCCATAAAATCCTCTTGGCAATCAATCAACAATAGAATATTCTTTACAGCAGACATTATAACAAGTATACATTGAAATCATAATGAAAAATGATTTCAATTTTAGAGGGAACCTCAAGCGAAGCAGAGGGTTCCCTGAACGCTTCGCTTATCCCTTTATAGTGTTTATTACACTTTTTTACGAAGTGAAATGCCAATTATAAATTAATTTAATCTATAATTATAATAACAAAATTGAAACCCTTTTTTGCAAATTATAAAATATACAAATTTACCTTATTAAAGATGGAACATATCAAAGCGATTGAAAGAAGAACTGGTGTTGATGTTGGTTATAAGGGTTCTGATATTCATCCCACGGATCGTGAGGGATGCGTAGGAGCTAGTGGAATAAATAAGTCATATACATTTGATATGGTTTTAGAATTGGCATACAGAATGGATAATAGACCAAATATTATAATTAAAGCTGGAAAAAACGCCAAATGGTATTTGAAAAATTTCCAAAAAGATGTAATTGAAGATGAGATAAAAAAACAAAAATGGAGGAATACAAGCCGTTGTACAATGTATATAATTGATTGGGAATAATTTCATCTAATATAAAATTAAATTAAAAAAAATAAAAAGAGGAAAACCTCTTTTTTATTCGGGATTTCACTTTGTAAAAAACGTGAAAAAGTGTAATTCTCACATATTATCTCTCAATTTTCATATAAAATCTATCCATCATGCAACTTCTCCACATTCAAACAAGTCATTCGCAAAGACCTTTGTATCTTGGCGCCATCCACCGACGAAATAAACCCCCCGTCGTCATATAGATCACGATACATCTGACAGAATGATCCTATATTACAAGCCAAATGACGGAATTGAAACGACCCCCCATTATGAACCGCGCACCAATCGATAAATCGATCCACATGAAACATCCAACACGATTTCACAATGTAATATGCAAATGCACACGTATCTTCTTTGTATGCACGCATATTCCCACCCTCCACAATATTTCTATAGGACAAACCGTAATGATGCAATACAGAATGTGCCGTCGATAAAGAATACCGGCGTTCTTTCAAAATATTCCGTTTGAATGCATCCGTCAAACCTCGAATCCCCATTTTCGGCGAAACCCCATGAAACATGGTATGAATGATTTCCGCCCACATCTCCGTATAACTTTCATATAATCGCAAGTCGAGATGCAATCCTGGAAATAGTCTCAAGATTGCATCGTCCCCATTTTTTTCCATGGATGAAAAATCCATATGAAAACTGTGAAAAGTTTCATGAATCAACACTTTGAACCATTCTTCGGATCGGTACACATAAATTTCATTTGCACGTTTACATGAAAAGGTATATCCCGTATTCACATTTAATTCACCTATAGGACTACCCAAACGATCGGGCAACACTTTTTTGTAAGGAGTCATATAGATAAATATGCGGAGGGTTTGCGAACAATGCTTTTGTGTGGAAAACGCGCATGCAATGAAGAGCCAAATGTATATATATCGAATATAAGACTCCATCGTTTTTTTATGAATCTTTCGAAAAGCGACAATATTCACTTCGAATTTGCGCGTCCCGATCGAAAAGTGAAACGTATCACATTCGGATGAATTGGATTCGATATATGTCTTGATAAAAGGGTTGATCAATTCGTAATTTTGTCCTATAGGTAATACAGTAATATCATGCCGAATGTTTGTGGGATGGTATGTCCGCATCCCCTCCAGCATGACCCCACATATTTTTTCTATAAGACTATTTGCGGGGTTCGTGTAATGCATTCTTTATATTGTCCTGATATAAAAATTGATCTCTTTGTTACTCTAAATTGAAACTATTATAAATCATGGAATCTATTTTTGAAGAACTCAATTTGTATACTCCTTATCAACAAGTCTCTTTTATTTGTTCGACGCAGTTTCACGAACAAACAAAAGTCAAAATGGTGGAATATTGTAAATGTATTATAGGAGATATAAATACGTGTATGTGTCATCTTATCAAACATGTCCATCATTTAGGATCGAATGATCTGACTTTTTCGACGATTATGAAAACAAAAGAGATTTGCGGGATCTGTCAATGGAGCGTCCCTCGATTATACCATTTCATCCAAAAAATGCCATTCCATCAAATCAATCAAATCTGCGATCCTCGCAAACTCTTGTCGAATTCCCGTGTATTGAATGATCGCAGGATCTTTACCCAGATTTTTCATCAATTTGAATTGGAAGATGCAGTCATTCAGGATATTTTACCCCGGATGCACAATTCAATTCTCTTTGACATTCTATCAAAGAATATCATGGATACGATAAAAACCGAGGAAAAGAACTGTACTGGAATTACAAAATCGCTCAATAATTATTTTCGTATATTGAATGTCTGCCTCACAAGCAATACATTCATCCATGCAAATTACACGGATATTTTCAAACTATTGGAATTCATATTTGATGCATTGGTTACGATTCAATATGATGACAATGATGATATTTCATCTGTGATGGGTTACTATAAGAAAATCACCCCCCAAAGTCTCGTCCATTTTATCCTATATGACATTAACAAAGGGATCCAGATATTGGATGACCATGTATTCTATTGTTACAATGGAATATCATCTGAACTTGAAAATGATTCATATATAAATGAATGTCTTGAGTATTTTGCAAAACACGATTATAAAAATATCGAATTTATCAATTTTCACATGCATAGTATTTTGCGATTCAAAATAATAGAAATCATTCCGATCGAAGTCGTCGTGCAAAATACGGTGAATCGCAATCGTGGATATGCCAACCGTAAATTGCCTCTATATGTCAATCCGCAAGAAATGTTGTATTCGATCGCGAATTTCAATACCATGAAAAAACTCACCGATCCAAAGTCATATACGCATGTCACATACCAAACTGCAAATGGGGATTATGGGGAAGATGCGGGGGGATTAACCCGTGATTTATATACGAATTTCTCGAAAGAAGCCCTCCAATATTTCGGGGAACAAGACGAATACAAGATCCCTCAACATAGTATATTTATTACCCCTAGATTATGGCGTCTCATCGGGATCATGTTTGCCCGGTCCATCTTTTACGAGAATATTTCTCCCAGTATTTCGATTCATCCCATCGTGGCATATATGATGATTTATGGATATCAATCCATTTCACTCGATCATTTCTTTAAAACGATCCATCCATTCAAGATCGACTATATTACAAATTTGAGAAAAATACAAGAAATGACGATCGATGAATACTCGACTTTCTTGTCTCTTCAAGGAGAAGAAACCTATATTCCGAAAAGGGGATATATCCAAACACAGATCCTTAATCGATATATCCAAATCCCCATTCAAAAATTCATACTTGGATTCCGCGCGATTATTGATGCCAGTCGTCTAACTAGCGTTTCGTTTTTACACGACATTTCATTTGTCCAATTTTGGAAATATTTCCGTGGCATAGAGTCCTATAGGATCAATACTGCGGATCATGGAAGTCTATCCCGCAATTTGAAAGTCGAGCCAGATGAAGATGCAATTCAGCGAATCTGGATATGGGACAATGACGGAGATCGATTGAAAGATTCTATCGTGCGAGTATTGGAAAATCTAAATAAGACGGATATTCAGGCACTCAAATCATTCCTGCAATTTTGGTTTGGGACGGACTCGATCTCCGATTTCTCGCATAAAAAACCCCTTGTTACGATTATGGCGAATGATACATACCCCGGATGCTTCGGCGCACGAACCTGTTTCGATGAATTGTATGTACATAAGTCGATTTTCAAATGCACGGATGAATCCGCACTTGATGCAAAAGTCAAGGAATATATTGACTGTTCTTTACAGAACCAATCCCTTACACAATCTATAGGACTAAATATGCAACTCATGTAATAATGTCACATAGAATAATCTATATTACATGTTTGGATGAGTTATTTAGAGTAAAAGTAATACAAATAAAAATTGATCCCAACCCGATCCCTTTTTTATTTGGTATAGAATGGGAATCAAAAATCTGAATGAATATTTCATGCGAAAATGTTCTAAACAATCCATCAAATATGTTAATTTACGTCAATTTCACGGGAAAACGATTGCGATAGATACGAGCATTTTTATTTACCGATTTCTAGGAAATGGCGCACTCATGAAGGAAATGAATCAAATGATCGAGATGCTACATCGATACAACATCCGGCCCATATTCGTATTTGACGGTAAGAGTCCCATAGAAAAGGCAGAGTTGCTCAAAGAACGCAGGATGGAAAAACGAGAAGCCTCCGAAAAACTCGCGGAAATCGAAGAAAACCAGACCGCAATTTCAAAACGCGAATTCGATCTTCTCAAGAAAAGGGCCATCCGTATTACCTATGCGGATTTGGATAATACGCGCGACCTATTAGATGCACACGGAATTTCACATTGCAGGGCTATAGGTGAAGCTGATAAATTGTGCGCACAATTAGTAAAACACAATATCGCGTGGGCCACCATGAGCGATGATATGGATTTATTTATATACAACTGTCCTAGGGTGATACGCCGTCTTAGCATAAAACGTGCAGAATGTAGCCTATATGACACACGCGCTATTTTTAAAGACATAAAGATCACCCACGAACATTTTCAAGAAGTCATGATTCTAACAGGTACGGATTATAACCGAGGCTTTTATTCTATAGAAGAAACCTTTGAAAAATATAGAGAATATACCAATGATGCCCCGACAACGGAATTCTATGACTGGCTTATAGAAAAAAATGCGATATCAAAAGAAGACGCCGGTCATTTGCAAAATATCCGGAAATTGTTTGAAATGGGGAATCAAATCGAATCTAGATCCGAATTGATTCTATATGACAATAGACCTAAAAAAAATATTTTGCGTATCCGAGAGTTGCTATTATTAGATAATGGTCGATAAATAACAACCACGATAATCTTCAATACCTGTATGTGTAAGACTAATCGTAACATCGACATAGATTTCTCCCTCCATCTTGGCCCAGCGATCGCAAAACATCCAATCCTCCGAATAATAATGGCCATTTTCTACTCCACAGTCAAATAAGGCATATGCATTGTCATTCTCGCTTCCTCGCAAAAAACTCACATCGTCCACATATTTGGTAGATGGGAATGCTTTCTGCATTTTTTCTATTGTCCCACGTTTGATCATCATGAAACCAGTTGCTATATGACGAACTTTTGCGCAATTTTTATCGATTTTTAAATAGGGGTCTAAATAATTGACATTGTATTTTAATAAGTTGTACTGTACCATTTCTTCGTCGGAAATAACGTCTTTTAATTGAGATGCATTCTTTTTTGATATGAGACTTCCCAATAGATTGGTCTCATATGGATTTCCCGGATTCTTTGTAATTGTATTCCAATGATAGGTTTTCAATGGATATATTCCACCAATAATGTCCTTGTCCGATAGAATAAGTTTGAATATATCGATCGGATCCCACGAAATATCATTGTCGATGAAAAGAATATGCGTACATTCTGGATCAGTCATGGCACGCGCAACCAAGTTATTTCTTGCACGGGAAACTAGACTATCATTTCTACAAAATTCGATCTGCAATGGAAATCCCGCATTTCGGAAAGATTCAACGGTTGCCATGAGACAAACGACATAATTGATAAAACATTGACTCGCAAAACAAGGCGTTAATATATATAATTTGGGTTTATTCTCTTTTATGAAATTCTCTATACGATCTTTGAAAGGGACTGTATCTTCGGATGGAACACGTTTAATGGTCGATTTTTCTGTAGATTCTTCATACATGGAAGTTTCATCATCGATAATTTCGTATTTGACTGATTTCTCTTCTGTCATATAGAGAATTTGTGGAAATAATATCTATGTTGTTTAACGCAGATATTATTTACGTCAAAAGAGATGGTCTCCAATACACGCACCATTTTTCACCTTTCATAGGAATCATTCTTGCTTTATTATCTTTGTTTATACCCCACATACGATGTAATATATCCGCTTCTGTTGGGTTTTCTCCATTTTTCTTCAATGTCTCTGGAGCATCTCTCGATTTTCTTTTGTAGAAATGGAAATTCATGTTTTTCCAAAAACGGTTGCTTTTTGTTCTGGTTCAAATATTTTGAAATTAT
>Ga0114960_10002534_pt1 | contig 14174 bp, 13 predicted proteins | sample C_130625_MF_Meta_FD_92637 | JGI IMG/M metagenome (GOLD analysis project Ga0114960, IMG submission 92637) | Freshwater microbial communities from Lake Croche, Canada to study carbon cycling - C_130625_MF_MetaG | ecosystem: Environmental > Aquatic > Freshwater > Lake | place: Lake Croche, Canada... | reverse complement strand
GAAGTCGTCAAAGCACAGATGGCCGCACCAATCGATGCAGGCTGCACCGGTATGGGCATGGGGGGCACCCTTGGCCGGCAACACATGGACTTGGCGTTGGTCGCGACCGGCGTCGGCCGCGATGAGCTGCGCCACCACCGCGCTGGGTGCCAGGCCGTGTGCCAGTGCGTCCAGCCCGGCAGGGCCATACAAAGGGTTCATCAAGGCTTGGGTGGCCACAGCCCCCACACCACGGCGCGTGTGCACGCACAGGGCGCCGACGGCAAAAAATTTGGAAGCAATGGCCACGCCAAAGTGGCCTTGGTTGTCGCGGGCGATGATGGACCAGGTCATGGGAGGAGGTGTTTAGCGAAAAGCCCAATGATGCCCTATGGGCGTGTGAAAATGCCCCAAACCTGGGAATGGCCCGGGACAAGGTCGGTATCGGAGCGCGCTGTGGAAGTTTCATTTGAGCATGAGATCGGGTCTTTGCGCTTGGGCGAAGGCGACACCTTCCATGGCGAGGGCATTTTGGCCATCACCAAAGCCTTGCTCCAGTCGGGCGTGGCTTATGTGGGCGGTTACCAAGGGGCGCCGGTGTCGCATCTGCTCGATGTGATGGTGCAAGCCAAGCCTTTGATGGACGAGTTGGGTGTGCATGTCGAAGCCTGTGCCAATGAGGCCTCGGCCGCCGCCATGTTGGGTGCCAGCCTGCATTACCCGCTGCGTGGGGCGGTGACCTGGAAGTCAATTGTGGGCACCAACGTCGCGGCCGATGCATTGTCCAATTTGGCCTCGCCGGGCGTTCTGGGGGGCACTTTGATCGTGGTGGGTGAGGACTATGGCGAGGGGGCCTCGGTGATCCAAGAGCGCACCCACGCTTATGCCCTCAAAAGCACCTTGTGCCTGCTCGACCCCCGGCCCGATTTGCCCAAAATGGTCGAAATGGTCGAGCACGGCTTTGCCTTGTCCGAGGCTTCCAACATGCCCACCATCTTGGAGTTGCGCATCCGAGCCTGCCATGTCCGGGGCAGCTTTGTCACCAAGGCCAACCGCTCGCCCGCCTTGTCCACCCGCGCCTTGATGGAAGACCCAGCGGCCTTCGATTACATGCGACTGGCGCATCCGCCCGTGACATTTCGCCATGAAAAGCTCAAAACCCAAGAGCGCATCCCGGCCGCTTGTCGCTACATCGCCGAACATGGCCTGAATGAGCACATGCCGGGCCGACACACCGATGTGGGCTTGGTGGTGCAGGGCGGCTTGTACAACGCCTTGGTGCGCAGCCTGCAGCAACTGGGCTTGGCCAATGCCTGGGGCGAGAGCGATATTCCGATCTTGGTGCTCAACGTGACTTACCCCTTGGTGCCCGATGAAATCGCCGACTTCTGCGCCGACAAACAAGCGGTGATGGTGATCGAGGAGGGCCAGCCCGAGTACATCGAGCAAGACATTGCCACCTTGTTGCGCCGGCGTGGTCTGAACACCCCCTTGCACGGCAAAGATTGGCTGCCCCTGGCCGGGGAGTACAGCGTGGAAGTCTTGTCTACCGGGTTGACGGCATTTGCCCAGCACTATTTGAACCCAGCGTTGACCGAAGGCGCGCAAGATTGGCTGGCGCGCAACCAGCAGCGGCGCGGCGAAGTGGCCCAGGTGCTGGGCGTGCCATTGCCCGCCCGCCCGCCCAGCTTTTGCGTGGGCTGCCCAGAGCGTCCGGTGTTTGCCGCCCTCAAATTGGCCCAGAAAGAGATTGGCCCGGTGCACATTGCCGCCGACATTGGTTGCCATGCCCTGGCCACTTTTGAGCCTTTTTCCAGCGGCCATTCGATTTTGGGTTATGGCATGAGCTTGGCCAGCCGGGCCGGGGTGTCGCCCATGATGCAGCGGCGCAGTTTGGCGATCATGGGGGACGGCGGTTTTTGGCACAACGGTTTGCTCACCGGGGTGCAAAGCGCCTTGTTCAACAACGACGATGCGGTGCTGTTGATCTTTAAAAACGGCTACACCTCGGCCACCGGCACGCAAGACATCCACTCCACACCCAGCGATGCCGCCAAGGCGGGGGCCCCTGACAAGCAGCACAGCTTGGCCCACACCAACCAAACCATCGAAACCACCTTGCGTGGCATGGGCGTGCAGTGGATGCGCACCGTGCACACCTACGAAGTGGCGCAGATGAAGCGCACCCTTAAAGAGGCTTTGACGCATGAGTTTGCGGGTTTGAAAGTCATCATTGCCGAGGGCGAATGCCAACTCGAGCGCCAGCGCCGCATCAAACCTTGGATCGCCAAAATGCTGCGCGGCGGTGAGCGGGTGGTGCGGGTCAAATACGGGGTGGATGAGGATGTGTGCAATGGCGACCACGCTTGCATCCGTTTGTCGGGCTGCCCGACGCTGACCCTCAAGGACAACCCCGACCCGCTCAAGGTCGATCCGGTGGCCACCGTGATCGACGGCTGTGTGGGTTGTGGATTGTGTGGGGCCAATGCCCATGCCGCCACCTTGTGCCCGAGTTTTTACCGCGCCGAGGTGGTGCAAAACCCCAAGCCCTGGGAGCGCGTTTGGGCCGCATTGCGCTCGCGCCTGGTGCGTGCCTTGCAACCGGCTTGACACCATGAACACAAGCCGACCGATTTCTCTGTTGTTGTGTGCCTTGGGTGGCGAAGGGGGTGGCGTGCTCAGCCAATGGCTGGTCGAGGCTGCGCGCATCGCCGGTTACCCCGCACAAAGCACGTCCATTCCCGGCGTGGCCCAGCGCACGGGGGCGACCACTTACTACGTGGAGGTTTTCCCCCAGCCTTTGGCCGAGTTGGGTGGGCGCCGTCCGGTGTTGAGCCTCAACCCCGTGCCGGGGGCTTTGGACGCCCTGGTCTCGTCTGAGCTGTTGGAGACCACGCGCCAAATCGGTTTGGGCTATGCCTCACCCGACCGCACCCGCGTCATCACATCGAGCGCGCGCAGTTTCACCACCCACGAACGCATGCAACTGGCCGATGGGCGGCGCGACAGCGCCCAATTGGTCGATGTGGTGCGCCGCTTTGGCCTAGAGCACCATGTGTTGGACATGGCCAGCATGGCCCAGCAAGCGGGCACCGTGGTGAGCGCGGTGATGTTGGGGGCGATTGCGGGCAGTGGCTTGTTGCCCTTTGGGCGCGCGCACTTTGAGGCTGCCATTGGGCAAGGGACCCAAGCTGCGGCCAGTTTGCGCGGTTTTGCGCTGGCCTATGACGCGGTGAACACCCCACGCCAATGGGCCGAGGTGGCCGCCCAGGTCTTGCCCGAGGGTGCTGCCAGCCCCTTGTGCCCTGCGGACCAGGCGGCCTTGTTGGACTTTCCAGAGCCCGCGCGCGCCATGTTGGCCCTGGGCTTGGCGCGGGTCATCGATTACCAAAACCATGCGTATGGCCAGGTGTATTTGCGCCGCCTGCGCCAGGTTTGGCAAGCCGAGCTCGCCAGCGACCCCGGCGCTACAAATGGATGGGCGGTCACGCGCGAGATGGCGCGCTGGGTGGCCTTGTGGATGGCGTTTGACGACATCATCCGGGTGGCTGATTTGAAAAGTCGATCGACCCGTTTGCAGCGGGTGGTCAAAGAGGTGCGAGCTGGGCCCGATGATCTGCTCAAGGTGTACGACCATTTCAAGCCCGGCGTGCCAGAGTTTGCCGCTTTGTTGCCCAGCGCCTGGGCCGATCGTTTGACTGCTTGGGACCGGGCCCGTGTGTTGCGCGGTCGCGAACCCTGGGCCTTGCCATTGAAGATTGGCACCCACTCGGTGGGCGGCATGTTGGCCCTGCGCGGCCTGGCCGGCCTCAAAGGATGGCGGGTGTATGGCCAGCGCTTTGCCCATGAGCAATTGGCCATTGAGGGTTGGTTGCAAGCGGTGGTGCAAGGCTTGGCACGAACATGGCGCTTGGGCCATGAATTGGCTCAGTGTGGCCAATTGATCAAAGGCTATGGCGCGACCAACGAGCGCGGCAAGTTGCATTTGCAGCACCTGGTGGGCCATTTGGCGGCGTTGCCCGACCCGCAAGCCGCAGCCCAGGCCGTGGCCCAGGCGCGCGCCGCCGCTTTGCAAGACGATGCGGGCAAGGCCTTGGACCTCACCTTGCGCGCCCACGGCGCCCCGGCACGGCCCGTAGCCGAGCAGCCCATTCGGTTCATGCGCAAACCCGGCGCGTCGGCGCCGCGCTGAAGGCTGCACCGCCACCCGCCCTGGGCCGATGCCGATTCCATATTCCCTTTCAGGAGATTTTTCATGACGCTGTTTGTTTTTTCTCAACGCTTGCGCCGCGATCTGCTCACCGGCTTGCTGCTGGGTGGTTTGGCCTGTGTGGGTCTGGCGCAAGCCCAAAGCTGGCCGCAAAAACCCATCCGTGTGATTGTTAATTTCCCACCCGGTGGCGCAGCCGACCAAATTGCCCGCGCCGTGGCCCAACCGCTGGGCGAGGCCTTGGGCCAAAGCGTGGTGGTGGAAAACCGCGCCGGGGCCAACGGCAACATTGGCGGTGAGGCCGTGGCCAAGAGCGCGGCCGATGGCCACACCTTGTTGATGAGCTCGGGTGGCATGGTGTCGATCAACCCGCACCTGTACAACAAGATGCCGTTTGACCCGATGAAAGACCTGGTGCCGGTGGCCGCCGCGGCCCGCGTCTTGGTGTTTTTGGAGGTGCGGCCCAGCTTGCAAATCAGCGATTTCAAAACCTTTTTGGACTTCATCAAAGCCAACCCCGGCAAACTGAGCTTTGGCTCGCCTGGCAATGGCAGCTCCCCGCATTTGGCCGCCGAGATGATGAAAGCGCAATCGAACACCTTTGCCGTCCATGTGCCCTACCGCGGCGCTGCCCCGGCCATGCAAGATTTGCTCGCCGGTCAAATTGACTTCATGTTTGACCCCGGTATTGGCCTGCAACATGTGCGCTCGGGCAAGCTCAAAATGTTGGGCGTGGGCAGCCCCAAGCGCTCGCCCTTGTTCCCTGACGTGCCCACATTGGATGAGCTGGGTTTGAAGGGTTTTGACGCCGACTCTTGGTTTGGTTTTTATGCCCCGGCGGGCACACCGCCCGAGGTGGTGCAGCGCCTGAACCGAGAAATCAATGCCGCCTTGGCCACGACCGCCGTGAAAGACCGCATCCAGGCTTTGGGCGGCATTCCTGCGCCCATGAGCGCCGCTGATTTTGGCCAAAGCGCCAAAACCGACAGCGAGCGTTTTGGCCAATTGATCAAAACCCGCAACATCCGAGGTGACTGAGTTGTCAGATTCCCCCACCCCCCGCACCACGGTGTTCACCATTCAGGTGGAGTTTGGCGACTGCGACCCAGCCCGCATCGTGTGGTTCCCCAATTTTTTTCGCTGGATCGATGCTTCGGCGCGCCATTTCTTTATTTCGGCCGGTGTGCCGCCTTGGCATGAGACGGCCGCCACCTGGGGCATCATCGGCACGCCCATCGTCAACACCCAGGCGCGGTTTGTGCAAACCACGAGTTATGGGGACCGCTTGGACATCCACACCTGCGTCACGCACTGGGGCAACAAGAGCTTTACTTTTTTGCACCGGGTGCTGCGCGACACCGAGTTGATCATGGAGTGCACCGAGGTGCGCTTGTTTGCGGGGGCCAAAGAAGGCAAGGTGCCGGGCATTGTGGGCTTGCCCATTCCCGAAGAAGTGCGCCGCTTGTGCCAGGTTTGATGGGGGTTCTTTTGACCCCACCCACGACCTAGACCTTTCAGCTACCCACACGAGACCCTGGACCTGGCCTTGCCACATGAGGGTGGTGCCTGGTTAGCGCCGTTGGGCTCTGCGGCGCTGAATCCAGTCGTGGACTGCTCGCCCGCTCGATCAGGTCTGCGCCCAGGCTGTGGTTTGCGGCAAGTGGGGGCTGAGTTGCGGTCGGTCAATGAATTGCAGCAAGGCCAAAGCCACCTCGGGCCCCTTGTCTTCGGTCAGGCAATGCCCGGCTTGGTGGATCAGTTGGTGCGGTTGCCTTTTGGCGCCGGGCACTTGGTCGATGAACCAGTGTTGCCCGCCGCGGGTGAGGTGGTCGCGGCTGCCAAACAAGGTCAACAAGGGCTTTTGCCATGAGGTCATGGCCAGCCAGGCTTGGGTGGCCTCAGGGGTTTTTTCTTTGCGCACATCCCATTGGGGCCAGGCCGACAGGTGGCGCACCGTGGCCAGCAGGTGGCGCTGCGGGTAGGGGGCGGCATAGGCTTGAAGGGTGGCGCCATCGAGCCGGGTTTGACAGGCCGCGCGCAGCACCCCGCCCAAGGGGTAAAACGGGCTCCAGAGCGACCCCTGGGCGGCCAAAGCAGCCCATCGGCTGCGGCCCCGGGGGTCCAGCGGCGAGCGGGTGTTGGCCAAGGCCAGGCGTTCGACGCGTTCGGATTGCAACAAGGCCAGGCGAAACGCCAGCAAGCCACCCAAGCCCTGGCCATATAAAGTGGTTTTTTGCAGCCCCAGGTCTTGCATCCATTGGGACAGACTTTGCAGTTGGGCGCTCAGTCCGTGCGTCGCTGGACCCTGGGGTTTGTCAGACCGGCCACAGCCCAGCAGGTCGGGCACCAGCACCCGGTGGCCAGCCTGCACCAGCCAGGGAATCACGCTGCGAAACACAAAGCCCCAGGTGGGCACGCTGTGCAGCAGCACGATGGGTCGCGCCTGGAGCGGACCTTCATCGATGTAAGCCAGGCTGGTTCCAGGTGGGCCGTGCCGGTGCACGGTGTAAGGGTAGGCATGCAAATCAGCCAAGCCGTTCAGGTTGTCGCTGGGATCGGCCATGTGGGCTCAGGGCTGTGCAGCTGTCATGCCAGCACCATCTCCACGGGGCTGGGTGCCAGACGGCAATCGCTGCGGCCCCCCCAGCTTGCGGACAGGGACTTATGGGACTTCAGGGCTTGGAGATGGTGCGCCATTGGTCTTGATGTTGCCCCAGCCATTGCAGGGCCAAGCCATCGTCGAATTGGCTGGGGTGAAAGTCAGCACGGAAATAAGCCCGCCAATGGCTGGCCCCCCAGCGCAGCAAACCTTGACGACCCCACAACCAGTGCTGGGCACCCCGCCATGTGGCGGCTTTGAACAACTGGCCATCGCGCCACAAATGGTGCGCGGTTTGGCGCAACACATCGAGGGCGAAATGCAGGGATACCAGGCGCATCCAACGTTTGCGCCACAGCTCGTTACCGTCCAATGCCCGGTAGAGGTCAAAAGCGGTGCAACGGTGTTCCAACTCCTCGCTGGCATGCCACAGCCACAACTGGCGCATGCGTTCGGGGGCTTGTGCCAACACGCTGGGGTGTTGCAGCAACCAGGCCGCAAAAATCGCCGTCAAGTGTTCGGTGGCCGCTGTGACCGCCACTTTGTGGCGCTTGTCTTGAAACGCATCCAGGCGTTTCAAGCGTTTAAGCACCCGCGGCGCCCAGCGGTTTTCATAGCCCAAAGCGGCCAAATGCTGGTTGTACAACTCGTGCAAACGCCGGTGGGTGGCTTCTTGACCCACAAAGCCTTGAATTTCGCGCGCCCAAGCCGGTTTTTGCTCAGATGGCAATTGCGTCAAACCTTCGCGCAAAGAATCGATGAAAAACTGCTCGCCCACTGGGAAACTCATGGACAAAGCATCTAAAAAAGCGCTCAAAAAAACCTCGCCGCCGTTCCAATGCCGCGCCATGGGCGGCTTCATGTCGATCAAAAGGTGTCGGATGGTCAGTGCGTTCATGGGCAGATTTGGGGTTGAAGTTTGTATTTTGCCTGTCTGAGCTGGCGCGTGGGCTGGGGTGTCAGGTTTGCCCCAGTTCCATTGGGCCTATCTGAAAGTAATTTAAAAGGATTTGTTTTGATGGGCGGTGCCCTCATTTTGGGCTGACAAGGGTGACGGATGTTCCAAATTCATTCATTCAGTGATGCACCTAAGTGTTTGTAAACATTGGGTTTCATTTCCCTTTTAAACCACATCTGGGCACCTGTGGCCAAGGAAGTGGCCCGTTTTTTGACTAGAATCCTGCCCCAAGGAGCGCATATGTCAAACCCATCAGATTCTCTAGAAAGCGTTGTCATTGGTGACGGCGTGGTCGTCAAAGGCACGTTCGTTGTCCCGTCCAAAGCCATTGTCAATGGCGTGATTGAAGGCGATTTGACGGCTGAAGAGGTGTTGATTGGACCCACCGGCAAAATTTCTGGCCGCATTTCCGCCAAGGTGATTGACGTGCGCGGTGAGTTGCACAACACCATCATCAGTGAAAAAAGTTTGATTGTTCGCTCCACCGGTCGCATTGCAGGCAAGGTTCATTACTCTGAAATTGAGATCGAAAAGGGTGGCGAAATAGAAGGCAGCTTGAACCAAGGCGCCGAATACCCGTCGACAGCACCGCGCATCCCGCCGGTGTTTCCTGACGCCAATAAGTACTGATTTCCCCGGGTTGTTTGACTGTGTTTAAGCGAAGCTTAGAGCTGACGTTGGGCCTGCCTGCCATGTTGCGGGCCGCTTGGACACGCGAGTACTTGGACGCGCGCATCATCCTTGAGCAAAACGCCGACCTGCGCTACCTGACCATCAGCGCCAAAGTTCAGCGCTTGGCGGTGCGCTCTGGCCTGGTGATTCTGGGGGTGATCAGCAGCTTGATCTTGTTTTTGACCATCACCAGCGTCAGTTTGTTCATCAGCCGAGGCAAGCTCGAGCGCTCCCATGAGCAGGTGTACCGGGCTTTGCTCAGCAGCGCTGCAGAGAGCGAAAACGGCGAGGGCATTGAACTCGATGAGGCGCAAATGGTGGCCTTGGCGCAAACCATCCGCGACCGCGACATGAGCATTCGGCGCTTTGTGGACACCTCGATGGTGGCTGTGTCGCAAGAAAACGAGAGCATGAAAAACCAGCTCGACTCTTCGGGTTTGACCGAAAAAGTCATTCGGGTGATTCAGCAAAATTCGGCCAATGGTGGCTTTAACCTGGGTGACAACCTCAACGCCAACCCTCTGTTGCGTGGCAAAGTGGCGGAAGAGTTGTCCAACAACCGCGCGATGCGGGAAGTTTTGTACGCTTTGCCCAACCGCATGCCGGTGTCCAATTTCAGCGTCAGCTCAGATTTTGGCATTCGCAAACACCCCATCAGCGGCTTGTCCAACTTTCACACCGGCGTGGATTTGTTGAGCGAGACAGAGGATGACAATGTTCACCCCGTCAAACCCGGGATTGTGGTGTTGGCCAAATATCATTCACAATACGGCAATACCGTGGTGGTCAGGCACAGCAACGGCATCGAATCTTTATATGGCCATTTGGCCAATATGAAGGTGGATGTGGGTGATAAAGTGACCACCGAGACCGTTTTGGGGCGGGTTGGCAACACCGGTGTGTCCACCGGCAAGCACCTGCACTTGGAAATTCTCGTCGGCGGCTACCCTGTCAATCCCCAAAAAGTCATCCGAACTGCGCAATATGTTCAACAAATTCAAAACCAACCCTAGTGCACAGCCAGAGACTGTTTTGGCCGTCACCCCGGGGGCTGAGCCCGATGCCCAGCCTGTGGTTGTGCCTTCGGATATGTCCCCGCCTTCGCCCCCACCTGCACCCGCAACCGCACCCGCAACCTTTAGTCAACCCAACCCAGCGCCGCAGCGCAACAGCATGATGGACATCATCTCCAACTCCACAGCCAAGCCCTCGATTTTGAGCGAGGGCTTTACTTTTCGCGGTGAAATTGCTGCCAAGGGCGCGATCCACGTGGAGGGTTCGCTCAATGGCCAAATCCAAGTGGATGAGTTGACCATTGGTTCGCGCGGTCAAGTCGAAGGTGTGGTCACCTGCCAGAGCCTGCACATCAAGGGCAAATTTACCGGCACAGCCACATGCAGCGAGTTGATCGTGACCTCTTCTGCTTCGGTCGATGGCCATGTGGTTTACCAAACCCTGTCGGTTCAAAAGGGTGCATCGATCAAGGGCGAGTTGCTGCTGGTCAAGTAAACCCCAAACAAGTCTGCCGCTATGAACGAGCCAGCCCACTTGATCAATGGGGCTTTGTTGCGCCAGCGGCGTGAATCCAAGGGGTGGGCCCAGACCGATTTGGCCACCCGTGCGTGTTTGTCGCTGCGCCAAGTTCGACAAATTGAAGATGGTGGCAACAGCTCTTTTTACAGCGATTCTGTCAAGGCCACCGCAGCCCGAAAAGTCGCCACTTTGCTGGGTTTGACCCCAGAAAGCGCTTTTGTTCAAGCACAAGCGGCCACAGACCCAGACCATGCTGTCGCCGACCCTTTGACCCCTTCAGACACCGCGCTTGCGCCTGCATCTGCACCTGTGGTGGCGCAAGCGCCGCATGCGCCTGGACCGGCCGGTGCAGACCTGTCTTCGGTCATGACCCATGTGGCTGTGGCCACCGCTGACATCGATCCACCGCCCCCCCAAAGCTTGTCCCCTGATGGTGCTGAGGGCGAGTCACGCTCCAGCGGCTTTTTGTGGATCGCTTTATTGGCCGTTGCCGTGGGCGCTGGCGTGTTGCTCATGCCCAAGTCATCCGATGTGCCACAGTCACCCAGCATGGCTGCTCCCACGGACCCCAACCCGCCTGCGCCGCCCCCGATGGTGTTGCCCGCAGATGCGGTTGAAGCGTCAGGTGGCCAGCCCTCTGAAGCTCCCATGGCCCCCGGGACCAGCCCTTTGCCAGCGGCCCCGGCAAGTGTCCCCAGCCCCGGTACCGCCGGTGTGGTGACACCGATGCCCAACGCGATGGCCCCAGCGCCATCCAATGGGCCCGCCAAAACCCCTTGATCAGGGGGCAAGGCCAGTCTTTGTCGGGCTTGGTGGTCGCCCGCACATCTGTGTATTTTTCATCAACACTGCCCGCCAACTGCGAAGAATGAGGCCAAAACCCGTCAAGGGCAGGTCAGATGGTGGCGCCCATGTCCAAAGCTGCTTGCCGCGAAATCGCCCCTGAGGCTTCGCTGGGCAGGCCCAAAGGCCAGCCACCGGTGTGTTGGTGTGTCACCTGCACCAAGGCCAGTATCCACTCAGGGTGGTCGTTCAAACAGGGGATGTAGTGAAAAACCTCACCGCCTTCCTCCATGAAGGCGTCGCACACTTCCATCGCGATTTCTTCCAGGGTTTCCAGGCAGTCGCAGCTAAAGCCAGGGCACACAATGTCAATTCGTTTGGTGCCCTTTTGCGCCAGTTGGCGCACCGTGGGCTCGGTATAGGGCTCCAACCATTTGGCCTTGCCAAAGCGTGACTGAAAGGTCACGCTGTATTGGCCTTTGACCAAGCCCAATTGTTCGGCCATCAGGCGAGCGGTTTTGTGGCATTCGCAATGGTATTGGTCGCCCAGGTGCAATGTGCGTTCGGGCACCCCATGAAAGCTCATCACCAAATGCTCGCCACGACCTTGCTCAGCCCAATGGGCCCGCACGGTTTGGGCCAGGGCATGGATATATGCGGGGTGATCGTGGTAGTGGTTGACAAAGCGCAGCTCGGGGATGCTGCGGGTTCGCGCCGCCCATTGGTAAACCGCATCAAACACGCTGGCTGTGGTGGTGGCTGAATATTGGGGGTAGGCCGGCAGAATCAGCACACGGGTGGCACCGTCTTGTTTCAACGCTTCCAGTTGTTGGGCGATGGAGGGGCTGCCATAGCGCATGGCGTAACGAACCAAGACCGCGCTGTCTGGGCCTTGCAAGGCCTTGGCCAGCAGTTGGGACTGCTTTTCGGTCCAGACCTTGAGGGGTGAGCCATCCTCGGTCCAAATGGCAGCGTATTTCAGGGCCGATTTTTTGGGCCGCACCCGCAAAATGATGCCGTGCAATATGGCCAACCACAGCAGGCGTGGGATTTCCACCACCCGGGGGTCGCTCAAAAATTCGGCCAGGAAGCGGCGCAAAGCCACGCCCGTGGGGGCGTCTGGGGTGCCCAGGTTGCAAAACAGCACCGCGGTGCGGGCGGTTTGACCATGGTGAAAGGGAGGTTCTGCGGCAAAGCGCGGTGAGGCAGGCATGCGTTATTCTCGCTCACCCATGAATATCCCTGCTCCCCACCCCAGCCTCATCCGTGCCATCAGTTTGGATTTGGACGACACTTTGTGGCCCATTGGGCCGATCATGGCCCATGCCGAACAGGCATTGAAGCTGTGGCTGGGCGCCAACGCGCCCGGCGCCTTGGCCCTTTATGACCAGCCCGGATGGGTCCAGCAAGCCCGCCGCCGGGCGCAGGCAGCGCTGGCCGACAAACCGCATGATTTCAGCGCCATGCGCCGGGACATGATTGGCCAAGCCTTGGCCCAAGCCGGTGAGCAAACCGATTTGGCCGACCCCGCTTTTGAGGTTTTTTTTGCGGCACGCCAACAAGTCACCTTGTTTGACGACGCCTTGGAAACCTTGGATTTTCTGGCCGAGCGCTTTCCGTTGGCGGCTTTGACCAATGGCAATGCCGATGTGCAGCGCGTCGGTTTGGGGGCGTTTTTTCGCTGCGCCGTGAGCGCCCATGAAAGCGGCATGGCCAAGCCCGATCCGCGCATCTTTTGGCACACCGCCGAGCGTTTGAACCTGGCGCCTGAAGAAGTGTTGCATGTGGGGGACGATGCGGCCCTGGACATCTTGGGTGCCCGTGCCGCGGGCATGCCCTGCGTCTGGCTCAACCGCCAGGGCGCACCCTGGGTGCATGACGGCCCGCCGCCATGGACGGTGTCATCCTTGCGTGAGTTGGTCCACCACTTCCAGGCCTGAACGCACGGCCCCTTCCAAGGTCGCTGGATAGGGGCCTTGCACATGGTCGCCGCAAGCCCACAGGCCAGGGCCGATGCGCGCAGGCGGGCGCGTGAGCCCTGGGGTGCAACTGAAAGTGGCGCGCCGTTCCACCACCGTGGTGATGACTTCCAAGCCGTCCATGCCAAGTTGCTTTTGAATTTGAGCCAGCACCGCTTGGGTGATGTGCTCACGCTCGCCTTGGCAAGCGCTCACCACCGCAGCCAAGATGCCGCGCTGCGCAGGGTCGCGGCTGAGCGCACCGCGGTCAAAGACAAATTGGGCTGGGGCACTGGGGCTGCTTTCCAATGCCAGCATGGGTCTGGACAACACAGCCTGGCCCATGCCAGGGCCTGCGCCTGCGCCTGCGCCTGCGCCTGCGCTGGTGCTGGTGCTGGTGCTGGTGCTGGTGCTGCGCAGGTAGATGGTGGCAATGCCTTCGTGCCGCAATTGGGCGGCTTGGGCTGACCAAGCCGGGTTCGCCACCTGGGTCAGCCGCGCGGCCTCCCAGGCTGGGCAAGCCAGCAACACCGCGTCGCCCAAGCCTTGGGTTTGGGGGCACACTTTTTGGTGTTGACCCAATTGGATTTGGGCACCGTGGGCGCGCAGCCAAGCCAAAGCCGCATCGGGCAACAAGGCACTCATGTCGCAGCGCGGGAGTAAAAAATCGGCACTCCCAGGGGCGCTGTACAAAGCGTCGCGCAGCACCCTTAAAAACACGGTGGCGCAGGCTTGGTCCATGGGGGTGTTCAAGGCCGAGACGCACAAGGGTTCGATCAAATGGCTGATCACCCGGGGCCGCAGGCCCCTGCACAACTCGCGCACGCTCATGAGGGGAGGGCAAGCAAATCCAGCGCGCTGCCAGCCCGCGGCCACGCCGATCAAGGAGAGTTTGTCCCGCCAGTCCAGTGCGTTGGACGCGGCGATGCCCAGCAACAAATTCCAAGGGGGGGGCAGATCGGGCAGTGCCAGCCCAATGCCTTGGGGGTTGCGCAGGTTCAGTGGCATGCGCCAAAGCATGCGTTCGGTGTCCAAGCCCAATTTGCGCATCAAAGCCAGGGTGTGGCCATAGGCCCCAATCAACAGGTGGGGGCCGTTGTCCAGCACCAGGCCTTGGTGCTCAATGCGGCGGGCCCTTCCCCCCAAGCTTGGCGCGGCTTCCAACAAGGCCACTTGCCAGCCCAACTCGGTGGCGCGCACGGCAGCGGACAACCCGGCCCAGCCGCCCCCAACAATGGTCAAGCGTTTCAAAAACGTCCCAGGGCCTGCACCTTCCAGGCCAGCCAAAATTTGCGCAAGGGGGTCAGCCGCACACGCTGGTGCAGCACCGGGAATTGGGCCGCTTCAATCTCTCGCAACAAGGTGCGGTAAATGCTGGCCATCATCAGACCTGGTTTTTGGCTGCGCTTGTCGGCCTGGGGGAGCATGCCAAAGGCCTGTTCGTAAAGCCCATGGGCGCGGGCCGCCTGGTGGCGCATCAAG
>Ga0114960_10002533_pt1 | contig 14177 bp, 17 predicted proteins | sample C_130625_MF_Meta_FD_92637 | JGI IMG/M metagenome (GOLD analysis project Ga0114960, IMG submission 92637) | Freshwater microbial communities from Lake Croche, Canada to study carbon cycling - C_130625_MF_MetaG | ecosystem: Environmental > Aquatic > Freshwater > Lake | place: Lake Croche, Canada... | reverse complement strand
TTTGAGATATTGGAAATTACTTCGTGGGGATCTGGTTCAAATTCTGTAGATTTAAGTAAGCTCAAAAAGAATTGCTGTGGATAATTAAATTTTAAATAAATTGTCCAAGCAGCCAACATTGAATATGATACCGAATGAGAATTTGAGGTAACAAAACCATTTGCATAAAAATTATGATCTTTATGATCCACTTCTAAATCAATTGTTTTTTTAATTCCAATTGGGGTGATTTTTTTTATTTTTGAAAAAATAATATTATTCATTTAATGAATTAGCGTGTAGATATGTTATATGAGTAATTTAAATTTACTTAATTTAATTGGTAATAGCGATCAGATTATCACATCAAATGGACACATTGTCAACACAATCAATTTGAATATTGAAGACATTAAAGAATGTAGAAATATTTTTAGTAAAATATCTTGTATTTATATTTGGCAAAATCAATTTGATAAAAAAATTTATATAGGAAGCGCAATTAATTTATGGAGAAGGTTTTTATCTTACAAAAACTCTTTTTCTTTAAAAGATGGCAGGAATAATTTAAAACTAATAAGAGCAAATAAAAAATATGGATTTGGTTCAATAAAAATTCATATTTTAGAAATAATAAATAAAGATAAGTTACAATTAAAAATTAGGAAACAATATTTTCTTGATGCTTTAAATCCATTTGATAAAAATGGATACAATATATCAAAATCATCAGATCGTCCATTAAATTGTAAATTATCAAAAAATGGAAGGAAAAAAATAAAATTAAGACATACTGGTGAAAATAGTGAAATGTCTAAGTTGAAAAATGAAGATGTTTTAGAAATTAAAAATATGCTTTTTTTAGGAATTTATACGCTACACGATATATCTTCAAAATATGGTGTATCTAAAACTGTTGTCAGTAATATATGCAGTAATAAAACTTGGACGCATATAAAATCTTCTGAAGAGGTTGAACAATTTTTAAAAAATAAAACAATTACTCAAAAACAAAAATATAAACATTTAATTCCTGAAATAGTTCAATTATTAAAACAAGGATCAAGAATGATTGATTTATCTATTAAATATAAAATAAAATATACAACCATAAACAATATTAAAATTAGATACCTTAAATAGAATTTGCTATTGAGTAGTCGTTTGCTAAAATTTCTTTTACGCTTTTCATTCCAGCTTCTTTAGTTAAGAATTTATGATCTAAACTTGCTCTAATTTTTTTACCAGATTCTATTTCTATTTCGTAAACTTCTTTTTCATTGTGCATTATATCCAAAATAGAAACAAAAATATTACTTTCATTGTCTACATCGTAAGATTTAATTTGATCACCAATTTTTAAATCTTTCAACATTTTAAATCCATCTTTTGTTTCTACTGTTTCTTCTTCAAAAATGCATTTGTTAAAACTATAGTTGGCGCTGTCTTCCGCTACCTTCCATAGGATTTCACCAATTTGTTTATCTAGTTTATTTTCTTTGATCTTGTCTTCAATTTTTTGCTTCCAAGCTTCAATTTGGTCAACTTTCTTTTTGCCAACAATTCGTCTGAGCTGTTCTGCTTCGTCGAGTGTAAAGCCAACCTTTACAGCCATCTTCATCAACTGTTCTTGGTACAATGGAATTCCTCCAGTATAAGAAAGAACATCATCAAAAAATGGATTAACACTCTGGAAATCAGAAGTCTCCACATATCTAGCGTAGTTATCCAAGAACTCAATGGCTCCAGGTCTAGCGATTGCCACTACAGCAGATAGTTCTTCTAGGTTCTTCGGCTTAACCTTTTGGCATACCCTGAAGTTCGTATCCGCTTCAATTTGAAAGAGTCCTTGTGGAGTATTAATTGATTGTAGATTTTGGTAAATTAATTCTGAATTTAAATCTACGTTAGAAATATCAATTCCAGTTTGCTTACATACGTCATAGATAACTGATAATGTGCGCAATCCTAAAATATCAAACTTAACAGTTAGTTCTGCCACATTATTCATATCATATCCAGAAACTAAATCTCCGTCTGTGGTTTTTTGGACTGGCATGATATCAGTTACATCATAATGTGAAATTGCAATACCAGATGGATGTACTCCCGTATTTTTATTTAAATTTTCCAGTTTCTTTGCTATTTTATAAACCTCTGGATATTGATCAGCAAATTCTCTGAATTTATCTACTTCTTGATAAGCTTCAGATAATGGAGCTACCTTTCCAAACTTTTTTGGAATAATATCGCTAATTAAATTCACTGTAGTCTCATCAAGCTCTTCCACAATCTTCCCACATTCTTTAATGCATAGCTTTGCGCTTAAAGTATTCATTGTTAAAATCTTGCAGGTTTTACCTACATATTTTTTTTCAATAAATTGAATTACTTCTTTTCGGCGCTCATAACTAATATCTGAATCTACATCCGCCAACAACGATCCATCAAGGTAAGTTATTCCATTATGCTCTATCTTTCTAGCTCTACTTTTTGAAACGAATCTTTCAAAGTAAAGGTCGTACTTAATTGGATCTACTTTAGTAACGCCAATTAAGAAAAGAATAAGAGATCCAGCTGCGCTTCCACGTCCTGGTCCTGTAGGGATGTCATTTTCATGACAGTACTTCAAGATGTCCCAGTTAAGTAAGATATAATCAATAAATCCTAAATCATTAAGAATTGATAGCTCAAACTTTGCTCTATCATAATAGACCTGCTTATTTGGAAGTTTATCTATGCCTTTATCCTTTACTCCTTTGTGAGCCAAATTCCTAAGGAAGTCAAAGTTTGAAGTAGTATCTGGAATATTTAATAAATCATAATACTTCTTTTCGATGATGATGTTTGGAAGAAGTACGCCAGCAGCAGTTGGCATATCATACTTTGTAAAATCTTTAAACATATTAAATAGCTATCTCTTGAATTTGTTGCCAGAAAATCTTGAACGTCATTTCTATATCATATAATCCATCATGAAGTCTCGAAGGATCATGATCAATATCATATTGCTTTAATAAAGCTCCTTGACTTGCTTTAATCTTCTTGTCTCTGTGATTTAGAAATCTGTATTGCGAAAATATATCTCCGCGAGTCAGTTCTTTATGCCCTGTTCCGATTGCCATAGCAAGACTTCTTGTGTCAATCACCCTTGGGATGTAAGAGTAATCAGATTTAAGTCCACACTTTTTTCTTAAAGTGTTTAACACGTAAACATCAAATCCCAAAAGATTCTGGCCAATCACTATATATTCTGGATTTGAAATAATCGGCCAAAGATCATCTAGAACTTTTCTGGGATCTTCTTGAACTCTTTTATGTTTATTAATATCAAATCCAGTGATTCTTGCCGCACCTTCGGAAACTTTTAGGTCTGGCCATTCAAGAAATCTATCTTGCTTCTTTTCAATGAATTTTCCTTTTGCAGTAAACCACGATACTTGCCAAGGTCTTGAATTAATTAAATTAAGACCTTCAGTCTCGCAATCAATTACAATATATTTTTGATTAAAATTAAATCTAAGCAGTTCGTCCATTTGTAACCTCCATGTAACTCTCCCAACAGAATTCGTCAGATCCAAAATGATTTAAATTTGGACTTGATAAAGATTGCTCTTTTCCAAAAGAGCGATTTGTTATGCATCTATATGTTTGAAATGCAAACACATCAGACTTTTGTTTATACAAAATTGTTTTAGCTGGCACACTTTCTGGGTCAACATTTCTGACATTTTTTTCCAATATGTCGTCAAAAGGTAAGTTATTCCGCTCAATAAAATATAAAGGTTTAGTGAAACTAAAATTTGGTACGCAAGAGGAGAATGAAAAGAGATTGTTAAAGATATAAGAATCGTAAAAAGGTATTCCCAATCTAAGTTTTTCATCTGACCAGATAGAGTCCAAGTATTTGCAATCAACGAAGCCTGAATTGTCGCAGTAAGCAGTAGAATAAATTTTATTAAGTAGTTTGCATCCATCATCATTTCTTGCGAAGATTATAATCTTATGTTTTGATTTATCTCTGTTTTCGTCGTTAACATCGTTGCAGCAATTAATCCTTAGACCAAATATTAATTGAATATTTAAACTCTTGCAAGCTTTATGGGCTTCAAGAAAGCCTGTCATAGAATCTTCAACTAATACTAATTTATCAAGCTTGTTATCTTTTGCAATTTGAAGAATTGAATCTGATTTTGATGCATCGGGATTTTCTTCTGGCAAATCAAGTGTCAAAATACTCTTGCCAATAGAGTAGTTTGATTTAAAGATGGGAATCATGGTTTGACTATATACAGTAAAATCAAAATGTCAACACACTAAATGAGAACGCTACACTTTATATGTGTAGCGTTCTTTTTTATTTATTGAAGGCTGGACAGCCATCATACTCAAAAATTTCAAATCTGACTTGTTTATCTTTGTATTTTTCCTTGTAGTTAACTATGTCAGCAAGAAAACATGAGTCAATAATTTTATTGTTTTCATCTTTGATGTGGTAATATTTTAAATCAAACTTTGCAGAACAACACCAAGCTGGAGTTCCATCTTTTTTTAATTCACCTTTTTTTGATCTTCCGCACATTATTGGCCCGCCAAATGAATTATCTTTAGGGTAATCTGCTTTTGCTGCCATGTTGGATTTGGCAGTTTTTTCGGAGAAATTGTCTAGATACTTTTGCACATGCGTAAGGAATTGCTCAAAGCCATTCAATTCGGCTTCCGTAAGACTTGGCATCTTAATGCAACCTTTGTCATTTAGATCAAATTTAATAAATAAGAATTCAGAATACAATTCTTTAATTTCTGGAAACATCTTCTTTACCGCAAGAGTATACATTAAATCTTGCATATTATCTTCAAGATCTTTTCCTTTGTACACTTCTTTACTTGATTTAAAGTCTCTGATGATCGCTTTATCTCCGTAAATAAAAAGTTTATCAATAAAACCTTTAATTTTATAATTTAAATCTTTATCCAAAACATCAAATTCAAAATCTTTTTCAGAAAATTCTTGCGTTATCTTTCCGAATTCTTGACCGAAGAAATCGTAATTAAGACCGTTCAATGTCATTGCCTTAATTAAATTTAAGTTCGTATCATCTCCAACGCCTTCTTCTACTGCCAAATTTAGAACTAAATCTTTTACTTTTTTACTGGCAAAAATATCTTGCTTTTCAATAATTTTATCAAAGTCTTTTTTATGTTTTTTGTCTCCAAGTAATTCAAAAACCTCATGGCATACCGTTCCTCTTGAAGAGCCATCGTTGCCTTTATCTGGAAGTTTGAGCTTGTATTTAGCCCAGTATAACCAAGAACACGATTGAGCTGTTTTGATTCTGCTTGCAGATAAAGTTACTCGTTCTGACATTTTTTAAGAAATTTGCTTAGTTTAGCTTTATTAAATTCGGAACCATTTTCTTCAATAATTTTTAATATATCTTGAGTAGATAATGGATTTCTCTTATTCCATTCGCAAAATATTAATGAATTATCACTCATTTGCATTTCTCCAAAATCATTCATTAGTGGAGGTTTGATCTTTAGAACATGCAAATCAAAGAATGAAGATAGTTTAATTAGGATTTTTATAGCAGCAATCAATCCTCTGTTCTTATCTGAGTCTTGATCGTTATTTGTGCATATGTAAATAGTTTTTAAATTTTTAGAAATCAAGAAATTCATTACCGCTGGACTACAGTCAAGACCAAAAGTAACTAAGTTATTTGTAAATCCATTTTGAGTTAAAGCCATGCTATCCCCAATACTTTCAACTAAAAAAACTTCGTCTGTGATTTCTGGAAAGTTAGGTATGTTAGCTGGATAAATCCAATTACTCTTTAAGCCGATATGTTTCCATTTGGGAGCTTCTGAATTTTCATCCAACTTTCTGCCAGTAAATCCGTAAATCTGACTGTTTAAATTATAAATAGGAAATACCACTCTTCGATACATTTTGCCAGCAGAAGCCAACCCGCATTTGTACATTTTTTGAGTTTGTTCTGCTATTGATCTTTTGTTATAAAAATCATAATTTGGGAATAGCTTTTTTAGGCAGTCTTCTGGATAAATTTTTTCCATTTCTAGTTTTTCTTTTTTAACATAAACTTCAGTAGATTCAAAAGAATCTTGAGTATATTTTTTTATTACATTTGGATCATTTGTATTTAGCGTTAGCTCTACAAGTTTCTTGAAGGGCATTGGGGCTTTGTTTTCAACAAAGTCTCTCCATACTCCAGTATCCTTATAGATCATAAGAGATAGTGGATTATTGCCATCTCTATATACCGCATTTGCCCTCCAATGATTACCAAAATCTTTCAATTGGTAACCGAGTTCAATTAGCGAAGATTCTATTTTAGTCCTCATTGAAGTCTGGTATGTTATTTCTATTGCCGCGATCTAATTGTTCGTGACCATCTCTAAATGCCACAATATCTCTTAAGTCTCCCTTTTCTGTAATATTAAAATTCTTAAATTCTAAATTAACGAAGTTCTTACGGAGAGTATCGCCAACTAATACTGGTTCAACAGCTCCAGCAATATCAGCTCCTAAATGTCGAGCTTTGATATTAATTAATTTATGAGTTCCAAATCTCTCACCCTCTTCTTGTATCTCGTCCGTAGTCTTATTTCTGAGAATAAACATATGAGAGCAAAATTGAATGATCCTATCTGATAGGGATACCGTGCTTTCGTCATCTACCACATTTGCGGCAGTTCTATTATTTGTAATACCCGTCCTATTACTTTGAACGGATGTAAACATTGAAATGATTGGTTTGCCATCTACTAGCAATTCTTTTTGAATACACTTCTTAAACTTGTCAATCATTTCTCCAACTAACTGCCATTCATTTTTATCGCTTCTTTCAGAAGTCGTTTTAATGTAATCAAAACTAAAGATCATTCTATTTCCCCTGCCAACTTGGGCAAAGTAAAATCTCTTTAATGTATTGATCATTGCATCAACGTCCATACCAGCAACATTGTAATAGTAAAATTTTAACTTCTTGACTTTTGGCCATACTGCTCTTACTTTTGCTACGATAGTATCTCCAGCTTTTCTCCAAGAACCATTTTCTAGAAGATGCATTGATACGCCAGATAACGCCGCGCATTGGCGAAACATAAGTTCCTCTTTGCTCATTTCTCCATTATCAAAATGCAGAACTGGGACTTCGTAAGTGTCAGATACTTTAGTGCAGTAATCAAGCGCAAGCGTTGATTTGCCCACGCCAGATCTAGCTACAATTACTGTAATATTTCCTGGTCTTAAAAGTGATCCATAAATTTCATTTACTTTTTTATATGGACCCATCATTCCAAATTCCTTGATTGGATTATTACCAAGCTCCTCAATGACGCTTTCCATATCATCGTAAATATTATATGGAGAATCATTACCTATCTCGTAGTAATTAATTCTGGAATTATAAATTTTATCTGCAGATGAAATAATATCCAAATAGGAACTTTCAGCAGCCATCGACCTCATTTTCTTAGAGACCTCTAAAGAAGATTCGTGAATTTCTCTACGAATTGTATATTTCTTGAGTTCCTTTGCGGCTTTAACTGCAGAGTTATCCGAAAGCTTTCTTAATGCTAATGATTTAATATAATCAGCAACATTAATATTATCTTCAAAAGAAAGCCCTAAGGACTGTACTCTTTGAGCGATAATAACGTCATCAACATCTTCTGCATTTTCTATGGCTTGCTTTATGATTGTAAAGATAGTTTTATTTAAACTGGTATCTTCGCAATAAAAATCTCTTTCATTGACGAAAGAGCAGATGTCAATGAAAGAGTTTGGATTCTTTATTAAACCAGCAAGCAATTGTTTTTCCAGTTCATAAGAAAAGATCATGCTCGCATACTAGCATACTGTGGCGCTTTGTCAATCATCATCTTGAATCTCATCCAAGAAATCACTATCATCTGATTGGATTAAGTGCGAATCTTCTCTTTGGGTAACATAAATTTCAATCAATTTATTAATCGCAAATTCCGTAGCTTGAGAATCGTATTTATGTCTTATTTGGCAATTTCCGTGTTCATCAATATGACAGAGAAAATATCCTTTATTTTTATCTGCTCCACCCGTCAATTCATAAATTTGATCCAAAAATGCATTTGGCATTTCAAAGTTTTGAAATTTTGGTTTCCTCTTTCTCATTTTTTTATTTTACACTATTAAAGCTCAACTCCGAATTTTTGAAACAACTCTTTTGAAAGTTCATCTTTTGGATAAATTTCGACAAGATTAATATTGTTTATTTCACAAAAGTCAATTTTCTTGACATCTCTTTTTATTTGATTTAAAAAATTAATTCTATTACCATGAAAAAATTTTACGTAAGTAAAATGTTGTTGCCCTTGAACTTCAATTGCAACTCTTTTATTTGCATTAAAAAAATCTAAAGTTAATCTTGTTCCCACTACTTTTAGTTCCTCAAAAACAACATCGTCCTTCCAATATTTTTGCAAGAACTGTTTAACATCAAATTGAAACTTACTCCTGCTTTTACCATCCCAATCTATTATTGAGTTTTTTAAATTCTTAATAGATCGTTCTTTGCCATCAAGAGTTTTGAATTTCATTTATAGAACTCTTAAAATAATTGCTTAAAAATTTAACCAGTTCTGGATTTTCTTCTATGAACTTAAATAAAGCTTTTTCACCTTGGAAGTTTTCTGGAACTTCAATGTTTAATTCTTTAACTAATTCAATAAAGTCATCAGATGGCTTTACCCAAGCTCCCGCTTTATTCATGAATTCCCAAGCGTATAAAAGATCAACGAGTTCTTTTTCAATCCAAATGGAAGTTCCATTTTTGCGTCCATACCTTATAGGGTATGGAATTTGCAAATTTGTTTTTTCATTTGGTGATTTTTTAACAGTTACTTTTGCCCAATGTCCAATTGCTGGATTTTTTTCAAGATCAATTCTTTTATTATTTGGATCTTGAAGTATCATATCTCCATTGTATCTAGCTTCAAATTCAAGAATCCAATTGGCAAAATGCAGTAGTGCATTACCACCAGTTGCTGAAGTTTGACGAATTGGAGCTTTAGAATATGGATCTAACTTAATATCTGCCCTTACCTGCGACACAAATACCGCCATATGACCTCTTTTAGCTAAAGCGATAGACATACGCTTCATGAAGTTTGCAGCGATTACAGCGCCTCCTGCGACCTTATTGGAGTCTTCAAATGTCTTATCTAAATCTCCTTTTGTAATTAAACCATCGACAGCATCCAAAAGAAAATAATATTTAATACCTTCTTCGTTATTTGAAACAAGATTCCTCATTGCGTCAACTACGGTTTCGTAAATATTACTTTCAAAAACAAAACAAGTTCCAACATTCCAGTCTTCCGCCTTGATCGTGAAGGCAACTCCAGATCTTGCTTTCATTTCATTTGAAAGGCGACCTTCAGCTTTAATATAAAAACCTTTAGCGTTAGGAACAGTACGAAGAAAATTCTTCATTACTTCTAGAGCTGCGCTCGTTTTACCACCTTCATTGATTCCGCAAAATCTATGAAGCCCTGGCCCAAAGCCACCGCCTAATTGAATATCTAGCTGCAAAGAACCGCTGGAAACCTTATATTCAAAATCATCTTCAAAATTATAATGATCTTCTTTATTGTTCTTTAAGAACGTGGATAGAATTTCGCTAGATGTTAATACTGAGCCGTCTTCTTTTTTCTTAGCCATTTAAAAAATCCTTTACTGTTTTTGGTTTAATTATTACGTTGAAATCTTCTCCGCTTTTATTCTCAGATAAAATGATATCCTCGTACTTAGAGTCATCAATTCTATAATTGAAATCTCTAAATTTTTTATCAATTTGCTGCTTATAAGCATCGCAAATAACGATAGCCATACTATCATATTTCTTTGCAAGCTTCAATGCCAAAACAAACTCTTCTGAGTACCTTTCAATAAGAGTATTCAGAAGAGTCATTTCTTTCATATAAAAAAGGCGAGAACCTTTTTCTGGTATATTTACAAATTTTCTAAGCAAAAGTTTCTTGTTAATTTTTGGCTTTTTATTTACTTTCTCGCGCATCCAAAAAATAATACCATATTTTTATACTTTGTCAAGATCATTTAGCGTCATTTTTTCCACAAGTTTCTCAAATGATGTTTCCAATTTCCATCCGAGATCTTTTTGAGCTTCAGAAGAATCTCCCCACAATAAGTCAACTTCAGCTGGTCTATAAAATTGTGGATTTATTTTCATTAAAATTGGTTCATCTTCATAAAAGAATTTTTCATCTTTATATTTAGATAATACAAATTTTTCATTTATCTCTTCTCCAATCCATCTACCTTGTATTCCAGCATATTTAAAAGATAATTCAACAAATTCTTTAACAGTATGAGTTTCATTAGAAGCCAAAACGTAATCTCTTGGTTTTTCTTGATTGAGCATCAACCAAACTCCTTTTACAAAATCTTCGGCATCACTCCAATCTCTTTTGGAATAAATATTTCCAAGTTCTAGTGGATCATATTTATAATCATATTTAATAGCATTCGCAATTCTTGCGACATTTTTTGTAATTTTTCTTGTTACAAATTCTTCTCCTCTTCTTGTTCCTTCATGATTAAATAATATTCCTTGCACGCAAAATAAATTATATGATTCTCTGTATACTTTAACTAAATGATGAGCTGCGCATTTAGATGCTCCATATGGAGAACGTGGTTTAAATGGATGCTTTAAATCCTGTGGAGAGTAATCAATATCTCCAAATTGTTCTGAGCTTCCAGCATTATAAAATTTTGTATTTGGCGATGTTGTTCTTATAGCTTCTAATGCTATCATTACTGACATACAATTTGTTTGCATATGATGCATTGGCATTGACCAACTATTACCAACAAATGAATTTGCTGCAAAATTAATGTAATAATCAGGTTTAATTAAATTGATAACATATGTAACATTAAATTGATCTGTGATATCTAGTTCAATTAAATTAAATCTTTCGTTTGATTTTAGATGCTCAATATTTTTATGGTTCGGAACACTTAATCTTCTATGACATCCGTAAACAATAATATCTTTAAAATTTTCTAAAAGATATTCTGCCATGAAAGATCCATCTTGTCCAGTTACTCCAGTAATTATTACTTTTTTCATATTATTTATTTTAATATTAAATAAGTTGGTAATCCATCTTGTGATATTGCGTTAATTTTTAAATTAAAAAATTCACAAAATTCATTAACAGCTCTTACAACACCTGGAAATCTTTTAGCCTCATAATCATGTCCGCATATAAATCCATTTTGTTTAACTTTTTCAAAGCTTAAAAATAAATCTTGTTTTACATCCTCGTATTCGTGAGATGCATCTATGTATACCATATCTAAATATAAATCTTTGATTTTTTTTAGTTCGTTTGAAGAGTAACCTTTAATAATTTGTACGTTCTTATCTTTAAAAAAAGAAACCAAATCATTAAATGATGAATCTAAATTTATGAATTCCATATTGTTTCCATCTTTGTCCCCAGAACCCATAATGCCTTCAAATAAATCTATTAAGATTAAATTATTTGGTTTTAAGTTTTCAAAAATAAACTTTGAAAATTCTCCCCTGAATACCCCAATTTCTGCAATATTCATATTTTGAGGTAAAGATTTTATTAAATCGTATCTATTTTTAAAAATTTCCATAAAACTTATTAAAGTGTTCTTTTATTAAATCAATCCTATGTTGATTTGAATTTATTTTCCAAGTATAATGCATATTCATTGTATTATTTTCAACTTGTTTTCCATCGTATAAATAATTATATTTGGTATCTATTAAATTTATAGAGATATTTCTATCATATATTTCGTCATTAATATGATATTGTTCATATGATGGATATGTGGATTGCTGCGCTTTATTATAATAAATAGACTTAAATAATTCTTTAAATTGTTTGGGAATACCCATTAATCCACAATTATATTTAAATTTTCCGTTAAAAGTAAAACTTTCATTCAGAAATCATCTATCATAAGATAAATTTATTTTATTTATATTTAGAAAATCTATTTGATATAACTTAACTGGAACTAGGTCTAAATCCCAGCATAAAATAAAATCATCATCCACCAAATCATGACAAAATAACTTTAGCCAAGAAGGATGTTTTTTATAAATATTTTGATCTAAATCTTTATCTAGAATAAATAAATTTATATTATTAAATTCACATAATTTTTTAATCAATGGTATTGAATATTTTGCGTATTCGCAATCGTTAACATTTATTAAAAAAATTGTCATATTTTATTTTGTATTATTTTGTTCCACATATCATAAATTTTATCTTTATTATTGCGAATAGGTTTTTTAAATAAATTTTTAAAATCAAAAGATTTAAAATATTCACACTCTATTGTGTTGTTGTAGAAATCACTATACATAAGCCATTCCTTGTTCAAGAACAAATTTGCTTGTCTATTTGGATTATTATTATTAAATACGATCTCAGAAAATAATGGAACTCCATTATTTATTAATTCTAATGCAAAATTTAAGCTTGGAAATAAAAGAGGAACTCCAGCATTATATTGTTCAAAAATAGACATTGTAGATACATTGTATGGAAAATGAATTATTTTTTCATATGAATACATATCTTTCCATGAATAGTTTCCTAGTTGAGATTGGTGAATATGTTGACTATCTATATGAAATTTACTAAATATAATAGATTGATCTTTTGTTTTATTATATTTTTCATTTGTGTAGTCGCATAGGCTTGGTATGTGCAGCCATTCTTTTTTTAAAAATCTCTCACAATACTTTTTATCAAATTCATTATTTGCTATTAATATTAAATTATCATTATTGTTTAATGAGTCTTCTAGCCATTTTAATCTATAAGGATCATCAATAACTGGATAATCATATCTTGTAGCCGCAATAACTATTATTGGTTTATTAAATTTTTCAAAAAGTTTTAAAAAAATAGGAGGATAACAGCAAACGAAAGCATCGTATTTATCTAATTCATTTTTGTGAGTCAAATAAAAATCATCAACCATTTTTTCATTAATATTTTTCCAGTTATATTTGTTTATTACTGGTGAGTTACATTCTTCAAAATTAAAAATCCAATTATGTCCAGATAATGACCAATGGTATACTTCATGGCCAAGTTTAGTAAATATATTTTTTATATCTGAAATTACAGATATATGGCAATCAATATTGAAAAATTTCATTTACTTAAATAATTAATTAATATATTTCTATGCTCTTGATTTCTAATATCATTTTCGTCAAAAACTTCTCCTACAAATTCATAATTTTCTCTTTTTGTTGGAAATGGATTTTTATTAAAAATTTCATCATGTACTAATGAATTATTTTTAAACTCATTATATATATAATTAGCTAAGAAAAGTTGATCATAGTTATAATGCTCTTGATTTTTTGATTCAAAATTATTTAACAAATCTTCTATATTGATAATTAACTTTCCTTTTAATCCAAACATTCCTGCAAAAATTGGATAGATTGCATGACTTGGATGATCTCTCATAATATGCAAAGCTTTATTTTCGGAATTTATCCATTCATATACAGCATTTTTTTCTCTTAAATTTAATCGCGAATCTGTATCTCTAAAAATTACCACATCTATTCCAAAATCAGAAATGGCCAAAAATCTAGAAGCATTAAATTTCCAATTACCAATTTTATTTAACAAGATTACTTCTGCGTTATCAAATTTTCTTAATTCATTAATTATATTATCTGGAACGCATTTAGAACAATAAAATCTACATATCCATTCAGGATATATTTTTTTTGCTAGCGATGCATTTCTGATTGCTCCAATGCAATATTTTGGATCACTACCCCATAGACAAAATGATATTACTTTTTTCATTATAATAAATGTTTAAATTTTTCTTTAATCATTTGTCCTTCTTGCATATTAGTGGACTTCATATTTGTAGATAATCCATTTGGATTATAGTAATATAAACCTATAATTTCATATAATTTATTAAAAACAGCTTTTCCTTCTAAGCACTTCATCTATATATCTAACTAGCCAGAGGCGGCATACGAGATATCAAATAATCCAAACTTATCATGTAAATTCTTTCTCCATAATGGCATACAATGTGGAGAATTATTATCCATCATTGTTTTAAAATTTACATC
>Ga0114960_10002524_pt1 | contig 14202 bp, 11 predicted proteins | sample C_130625_MF_Meta_FD_92637 | JGI IMG/M metagenome (GOLD analysis project Ga0114960, IMG submission 92637) | Freshwater microbial communities from Lake Croche, Canada to study carbon cycling - C_130625_MF_MetaG | ecosystem: Environmental > Aquatic > Freshwater > Lake | place: Lake Croche, Canada... | reverse complement strand
TTTTGATTCTTTTGTTGAGTGACTTTTAATATAAACATTACCACCATTGACAAAAAAACTAACCAACCTTTGATTTCCTAAAACATAGAGTTCAATGAGTTTTTTGTACCCAACATCTTTGATTGTAGAATGTTTTCTACGATTGTACTTTACTTTGGAACACGTTTGAATATGATATTTTAGAGTTTGATTCTTCAAATTTTCAAACCCTATATTTTTTACCTTATACCTTTTAGGGAGTATATATTTACCATTAACAAAATCATAAATAGTCTTCTTTCTCATACTTAATCAGATTATTTATTTCATTTTCAAATAGTAAGGTAGAATCTTTTCCATTGGATATTTTCTGACAAACTCTTTTATTTCTTTATCCTCCAAACTATCAAACTCTTTTGAGTATAGGTCTTTTCCTTTTTTAATATCCTCTTTATTTACAGAAACATATTTTTGAAAAGAACTGATTGTTTTATGTCCCGACAATTTCATAATACTCCAATTATCCATTGTACCCAAATCAATTAGGTTCTTTATAAAACTTCTTCTACCCGAATGGGAGGAAAGTAATTCCCACGTAAATACATCCTTTTCGGTCCCCTTCCTTAAATCTCCACCAACGAGAATTTCTCTTTTGATTAAACGATTAAAACCTAACTCCTTTCCTATCTCTTTCAAATGATCATTGAATCTTTGTTGTGAGTATTTTGGAAATAAATTTTGAGTTAAGTGTTTACCTTTTGAATACTTTTTAAAGATTCCCAATGAGATTGGATTTTCTGGAACGATAACATTATTTAAAGTTTTCTCCATAGTCCAAACAAAGAATCCTTTTTCAATTTTGAACATTCCCACTGTCATTTTATGTATATCACCCCAACGACACCCGACACTACATTGAAAGGTGAAAATATCCTTAATCAGTTCAAAATTATTCCAACAAATTTGATTCCCCTTTTTATCAACATCATAAACTACATCAACACCCGTATATGTATTTGGATAATCATAGTCCCTACAATCAAACATCTTTTTCACCTCTTCATTATTCAAATAAACCAACACATCATTTTTTACAATCTTAAGAGTTTTGAACTTTTTGATATCTGAAATAATCCCATTGTCTTTACACCACGAAAGAAAGATTTTTAAATTAGAAAATAACTTATTTACATAGTTGTTAGATAATCCAATTTTCTTTTGTTTTGAATTTTTAGAGGGAGGGATTTCTACATCCAAACAATAACTTTTAAATTCAGTTTCAAATCTTCCGAACTGAATGAAATCAAATGAGAGGGTTTGATTTGTTTTAGTTTCAAAACTCTTAAGAGTATTCTTTAATGAAATCAAAGTTTTTGTATACCCTCTATGATGTTTGGATTTATCTTTCAAAAATTGTTCATAAGAGTTCCAAAATCTTTTTGGTTTTGGTTGTTTAGTGAGTTGGGTTTCCTCATTCTTTTCAAAATTAATTTTAACTAAATCGGGAGTTGGAATACCTCCCGTTTCGATAATATCAGTAACAACATCTTCTAACTTCTTTCTTACTGAATTAATTCTTTTATTCAAATCAGTGTATTGAGGATGTCGATTCGATATAACACCATTCTTCCAATACTTTGGTTCAATAAATTGGTGAGTAGGAAATCTTTTGTATCCTCCCTTAAATGAATATTTTAAGTGTATCGGAGAAACACTTTTCCCCTCAATTTTTTTTGTATCTGATTTTACGATAACTAATGAGATTCCCATATCCTAAATTTTTGATACGTCTAAAATACAGAAGAAACACGAAAATGGGTATGGTATGGGGTATGATTTGATATAAAATAAAAAACCTTTATAAAATTCATTGATTTACAATGGTTTATAAAGGTTTTTTTAGTGTTTGTCGGGATGGCAAGATTCGAACTTGCGACCTCCTGGTCCCAAACCAGGCGCGATAACCGGGCTACGCTACATCCCGAACTTGGTTATCTTCTTTTTATCTTCAAAAACTTGCTGAGCAGTTGAAGTGATTTGCTAATTAAGCTTCTCCTCCATACCAACAAATTCAGCGGAGAGGGTGGGAGTCGAACCCACGGTACAGTTTAACCCGTACGACGATTTAGCAAACCGTTCCTTTCGGCCACTCAGGCACCTCTCCTTTTGTAACCTGTGCCTTGTTAAGGGCAGCAAAAATACAATTGTAACAGATAATACCCAAAAGAAAATGAAGAAAGAGCTAATTTATTTTTAAACAGAACTAATTTGTTTTCAATATGTTGAAAATGATAAATCAATCGTTTCAAAACGCAATACTACATTGCAGCAAGCTGCACCTTATGTTGCAGCTCTAAAACACTTTCCTTGAATAAATTATCAGTATCCATTAAATCTTTTACAGTTTGGCAACTATGTATAACCGTTGTATGATCTCTACCGCCAAAATGCTCCCCTATTGTCTTTAAAGAATTTTTAGTAAACGCTTTTGACAAAAACATCGTTATTTGTCTGGCTTGTACTATTTCTCTTTTTCGTGTTTTTTGGAGAAGCTTATCATATGGAACATCGAAATACTCACATACCATCTTTTGAATAGTATCAATTGTAATTTCTTTGCTTGATGATTTTACAAAATTACGCAGTACTTTTTTCGCTAATTCTAAATCTATCTCTCTCTTATTTAATGAAGATTGTGCCAGTAAAGAAATTAATGCCCCTTCCAATTCCCTTACATTGCTATTAATATTATAGGCTATATACTTCACTACTTCTTTTGGCATCTCTAATCCATCTCTCTTCATCTTACTTTCCAAAATCTCTATTTTAGTTTCATAATCTGGCAGCTGCAGATCAGCACTCAAACCCCAACGGAACCTACTTAACAAACGCTCTTGTACCCCTTCTAAATCTTTTGGAGATTTATCACTCGTTAATATTAATTGTTTTCCACTTTGATGTAAATGATTAAAGATGGAAAAGAAAGCATCTTGCGACTTCTCCGCCCTGTTGAAAAACTGAACATCATCTATAATCAATACATCTATCAACTGATAAAAATGAATAAAATCATTGATTGCATTATTTCGACCATGATCAATAAATTGGTTGATAAATTTTTCGGAGCTTACATATAAAACCACTTTGTTGTTATACAACCTCTTTACTTCATTGCCAATGGCCTGAGCTAAATGTGTTTTTCCTAAACCCACACCACCATATATCACCAATGGATTGAATGATGTAGTACCTGGCTTTTCTGCAACCGTCTTCCCTGCCCTACGGGCCACCCTGTTGGAATCCCCTTCAATAAATGATTCAAATGTATATGCACTATTCAGCTGAGGGTCAATTTGCATCTTTTTTAACCCCGGAATTACAAAAGGATTTTTTACCTGATTATTCACCACTAAAGGGAAATCCATTTCATTATGAGAATATGATTTGTACCCATTCCCAGGAACATCCATCGTTAATGTCTTATTTTTACTATTGCCACTATCTACCATTATCCTGTACTCCAATCTTGCTTCTTTCCCTAATTCTCTTTTTAATGTTTTTGCAAGAAGAGATACATAATGCTCTTCAATGTACTCGAAAAAAAACTGACTAGGAACCTGAATAGTTAATACTTTTTCTTTTAATAATACAGGCTTAATAGGCTCAAACCAAGTTTTAAAATGTTGCCACTCTACTATATCTTTTATGATCTCTAAACAATTATGCCATACTTTTTCAAAAGATTTCTCCGTCATTGCCTGCCCCTGTTTATATATTGAATAAATTAATTTCCTTTTTTATTTGCAAACCTGAAATTTTGCAGTTTTTCCACAATAATTGCTATTTTTTATTGGGAGAGCGAATATCGAACGAAAATGTTGAAAAAAAAATTTTTTTTATATTGTTTTTTTACTTCTGATTACAGTACAGCATATTTTCGATGAATATTATTTTTCAGGCTCTTAAAATAGACATTTTTCAATTCAAAATAAAATATTTATGAACAACTTTTCGTATTATGCCCCGTTATTTTTTTTCTTCTGAATAAATCAGCCACTCCTACACTAGTTTTGATAAAATAAAGGTACATTTGAGTTCAAAAAATTAGTACTATGAGTTATGAATTAACCGGCAAATTGGTCGCTAAATACGATACCGTACAAAGGACAGAATCCTTTAAAACTAGAGAGTTTGCAGTAGAAAAGTCTGATGACATCAATGGCAGAACTATTGTCAATTATGTAAAATTTCAAAGCGTTCAAGATAAAACATCTATTATAGACAGGGTTAATATAGGTGATGAAATTAAAGTATATTTCAACATTAAAGGCTCTAAATGGGAAAAAGACGGAAAAACCAACTACATCACTAACCTGGACGCCTGGAGAATTGAACAATTGCTGCAATCTGGCAACAAATCTAATATCGATAACGAATATTTAGAACCATTAGATACTTTTTCATCGACAGCAACAGACGCTGTTGACGATTTGCCATTTTAAGTTAACCTTTTTCATTGTTTTTAGGATAAAAACCTAACACAGATGCAACAAAAAATAACCCTGCGTTTAATCCCCGCTGACGCATTTGATGAAAATCAAATAAAAATTAAAATAGCTCAATTCGCAGGCATTAAACCCTCCGCTATTTCCGGCTTTCAGCTTTTAAAAAAATCTATCGACGCTAGAGGTAAGCAAATCTTATTCAATATTACCCTTAACGCCTTTATCAACGAGCCTTTCCTGCATTTACAACAAGAAAAATTTTACTTTAAGGACGTACGGAACGCCGAAAAAAGTACCATCATAATTGGCGCAGGACCCGCTGGATTATTTGCAGCGCTAAAATTAATTGAACTGGGCATTAAACCTATTATTCTTGAAAGAGGAAAAGATGTCAAAAGCAGGCGCAGAGATTTAGCAACTTTAAACAAACAAGGTATTATCAATTCAGAAAGTAATTACTGTTTTGGTGAGGGCGGGGCTGGTACCTATAGTGATGGCAAACTTTATACACGAAGCAATAAAAGAGGCGACATTAATAGAATTCTTCAACTTTTTGTTCACTTTGGCGCTCCTGAAAATATCCTGGCCGACGCCCACCCTCATATTGGAACCAATAAACTTCCTCAGATTATTACCGCAATGCGAGAAACGATTATTTCCTGTGGAGGCGAGGTGCTTTTTAATCATAAAGTAATAGATATTATCACAAATAAAAACAGCATCTCGCATGTGGTAACTGCTGATTTTGTTGAACATAAAGCGAATAATTACATCTTAGCAACCGGTCACTCCGCTAGAGATATTTTTGAATTACTTCATAAAAAAAATATTTTAATTGAAGCAAAACCTTTCGCATTGGGCGTAAGAGTAGAACATCCACAAACATTGATTGATCAAATTCAATACCATTGTATATCAAGAGGCGAGTTTTTACCTCCTGCTTCTTATAGTTTAGTAGAACAAATTAATGACAAAGGCGTTTTTTCTTTCTGCATGTGTCCAGGTGGTATTATTGCGCCTGCATCAACTAATGCTGAAGAATTGGTAGTAAATGGCTGGAGCCCTTCTAAAAGAAACAATCCCTATGCAAATAGTGGTATAGTAACCCAAATTACACAAGAAGATGCCTTCAATAGTTTAAAACATGAAAAAATACCAGCCAATCACCCTTTGTTATTTATGTACTTTCAAAAAATGGTTGAACATAATGCTTACAAGGCCGGTGGTGGTGGATTTGTTGCTCCCGCACAAAGATTAGCAGATTTTTGTACCTATACCCATTCAAACTCCTTGCCACCAAATTCATATCTCCCCGGACTAATAGAAACCAACCTTGATAATGTACTGCCAGATTTTGTGTACAACGCACTATCAAACGGACTCAAAACATTTGGGAAAAAAATGAAAGGCTATTATACAAATGATGCAATTGTAGTTGCTACAGAAAGCAGAACCTCTAGCCCAGTAAGAATTCCAAGAAATAGTGAAACATTGGAACATCCTCAATTTGACAATTTATTCCCATGCGGAGAAGGCGCTGGTTATGCAGGAGGGATTGTAAGTGCTGCTATGGATGGAGAAAGAGTCGCCACAATTATTAGCCATAAATCTTAATGAATGCTTATTTTTTATCCGCTTTTCAATCAGTTCAAAAATCTTATTTTTACCTCAACTAATTTTATATGAATATCCTAGAACTCCATTCTCTGAAAAAAGATTTCTCCTCTCAAAAAGCAGTTGATGACATCAGTTTTTCTATAAAAAAAGGAAGCATTTTTGGATTATTAGGTCCAAATGGAGCCGGCAAAACCACTTTGCTACGAATGATTACTGGTATTTTTCATCCAGATAGCGGCGAAATTCTTTTCAACGGAAAAAAATTCCATGCAATTGATGACATCATCAACATCGGCTACATGCCCGAAGAAAGAGGCCTTTATAAGAAAATGAAAATTGGAGAACACGCTATTTACCTTGCCAGATTAAAAGGAATGAACAAAGCTGATGCCATGGCCAGTGTAAAAAAATGGTTTGTGAAATTTGAAATGGAAAGCTGGTGGAATAAAAAAGTAGAAGATTTGAGTAAAGGCATGAGTCAAAAATTACAATTTGTAACAACCATCCTACACAATCCTTCTTTAATTATTCTTGATGAACCTTTTAGTGGCTTAGACCCTGTAAATGCGAATATTATTAAAGAAGAAATTTTTAATCTCGCTAATAATGGAGCTACCATTATTTTTAGCACGCATCGAATGGAACAGGTTGAAGAAATTTGCACTCAAATTGTATTAATTAACAAAGGCAAAAAAATGCTGGATGGCAACATTCAAGATATTAAACAAGATTTCAAAGATAATATTTTCAAAATCGGAGCCAATCTTACACCTGAGCAATTAATGACTCCTATTTTCGAAGTAATCAAGCATGAAAAAGATAGTGTGCAAATAAAACTCTCCAAAGAAACTACTAACAATGAACTACTAAATTATTTTATTCAACAACAAATAAATATCGAATCATTTAACGAAGTGTTGCCCTCTTTGAATGATATATTTATAAAATTGGTTGAAAATTCAACAGCAACGAGAAAATTTAACATCACCCATTAATCGAACCGCTATTTCAACCTATAACCATGAATAAGATTAGTATAATATTAAGCAGAGAATATTTTATCAGGGTAAAAAAGAAGTCATTCCTTCTAACTACCATTGGTATTCCATTGATCATTATGGGATTTTATGCTGCCATTATTTATATTTCCTTAAGTGGAAGTGATGAAAAACAAAAAATCGCCGTTATTGATGAAGCCAATTTGTTTGGAGGAAAAATCGACAACCATCAAAGCTCCATTGAATTCAAGTTTATAAAAAACGAAACAGCAGACTCCTATATAAAAAAATACAAAAAGGATGGATATCAATCGTTTTTATTTATTTCAAAAGATTCATCCATTAAAGATAAATTTCAATTACACAGCAGCTCATCCCCAAGTCTTACCACTATAGAATCTATTGAATCTATTATCAATAAGACTGTTAGAGCTAAGCAGTTATTATCAAAAGGTATTGATCCTGAAGAATTTGATCGAATGACTCAGGAAGCCAGCATTACCAACACCATTGATTCAGAAGATGGCTCTAAAAAAAGTTTTGCAGAAATTTCTTATGCTGTTTCTTTTGGCTGCGGATTACTCATTTATATGATGATGGTAATTTACGGAACCCAAGTAATGCGAGGTGTTACAGAAGAAAAAACCAATAGAATTGCAGAGGTGATTATAAGTTCTGTGAAGCCCTTTGAATTAATGATGGGAAAGATCTTGGGCATTGGGGCCGTTGGTTTAACTCAATTTGCTATTTGGATTGTTTTGATGATTCTCATGCAGATGTCTATTCCATTTATATTTCCAGAATTCATGCATCAGGTTTCCAATGCTTCTTCTAGCAGTTCGGAAAATGTTACCATGCTTGCAAATACCATTCAAGGATTGTCTTCTTTACCCTTGACAAAAATTGCGGGCTCTTTTTTATTTTATTTCCTGGGTGGATATCTCACCTATGCATCGATATTTGCGGCTGTAGGCAGTGTTGTAAGCGAAGATCAACAAGAAGCTCAGCAATTGGTTTTTCCAGTTTTAATGCCCATTATTTTAGGCTTTGTAATAATGACAAAAGCAGTAAATGATCCAAATAGTAGCTTAGCAATTTTTGGCAGCATATTTCCATTAACCTCTCCAATTGTTATGATGGGCAGAATTACATACGACATTCCATTTTGGCAAATAGCTTTGTCAATGTTATTATTGGTTGCCTCTTTTTTATTTTTCACCTGGATAACTGGTAAAATTTACAGAACCGGCATTTTAATGTATGGGAAAAAACCATCCTGGAAGGAGATGATCAAATGGGCTTTTACTAAATAGTTTTAAATTAATTTACCTGTAAACGTTATTAGTATTATAATCAATAGTACGTTAAAATATTTAACGCTTCAGCTTTTCTATTTCATGTAAATACTCATTCCATATTTCATGTACAATCTCACTGGCTGGTTGTACTTTTTTTATCAAACAACTTGACTGTCCGATTTCTAATTCGCCCGTATCTAAATCACCTTCAAACATCCCCTTTTTTGCGCGGCCTCTTCCAAGAAGCTCTATCAATTCTTCTTTTGATGCACCATTGATCTCGGCTTCATTAATTTCATGATAAAATTTATTCTTCAACAACCTCACCGGTGTTAATTTTTTTAAACTAAGGGAAGTGTCTCCCTCCTGTACATTAGTAATGGCATTTTTAAAATTAATATGACTCGATGCCTCATCGCTGGCCACAAATCTACTTCCTATTTGAACAGCCGAAGCACCTAATATCATGGCTGCCAACATTTGATTTCCTCTGGCAATGCCCCCCGCTGCTATCACAGGAATGTTAACGGCTTCGCAAATGGCAGGTATTAAAACCATTGACGTAGTTTCTTCTCTCCCATTGTGTCCGCCCGCTTCAAATCCTTCTGCAACAACGGCATCGCATCCGGCATCTTGCGCTTTTATGGCAAACTTGCTGCTACTAACTACATGAACCACCTTAATTCCATTCTTTTTTAATAAGGATGTATAAGTTGCAGGGTTCCCAGCAGAAGTGAATACAATTGAAATTTTCTCTTCAATAATTGTTTGAATATGCTCTTCAATATTGGGATAAAGTAAAGGAATATTAACACCAAAAGGCTTATTGGTTGAGGATTTACATTTTTGTATATGCTCTTTCAATACCTCCGGATACATGCTTCCGCTGCCAATGAGTCCTAATGCACCAGCATTACTAACTGCACTGGCTAAACGCCAGCCACTTGCCCAAATCATACCCCCTTGAATTATAGGTATTTCTGTGTTGAATAATTTTGTTATGCTATTTTGAAAAGATTGCATAAATGATGGTGGTTAATTATGATCGGCTTCCACCCAAATCGATGGCGGTGTTGTCACCAATATTTAAATTTCGGCTTACTCCTTTTACTTCAGCATCATTGCCTATCAACGAGTTGTTTAATACAATTTCAAACAAATTAGAATAAGCTCCGATGATAGAATCTTTTATTATACCATGATTTATGGTAGTATATTCTCCTATTGCCACATTGGGCCCAATAACCGAGTTTTTAATGACGCAACCTTCCCCTATGCTTACCGGAGGGATAATGATAGTATTTTGAAAAGGATTTGTTTCTGCAATATTGCCACCAAACTTTTTTAATAAAATGGCGTTAGACTCTAAAAGGGTTTCTTTTTTTCCGCAATCGAACCAATTTAATACTTTAAATATTTTAAACTTTGCACCTTGTTGTATCATGCATTCTAGCGCATCCGTTAAATTAAAATCTTGCTGGTGTTCATTGGTTTGAATTATTTGAGTTAAACAGCTATACAAAATAGTGGACTCTTTTATTTTATAAATCCCTACTAAAGCCATATTGCTTTTTGGAATTGCTGGCTTTTCAACCAATCGATTAATGAAGCCATTTTCATCCACTTCTGCTACACCAAAATTTCGAGGGTCATCTACTTTTTTTACTCCAAGCATCGAATAAGGCTCTTCCATGATTTGTTTTAAATCATATTCAGCTATAGTGTCTCCTAATACAATCAACACTTCATCATTTCCCACAATTTCTTTTGTAAGCTCTACAGCATGGCCAGTTCCGAGCCGATCATTTTGATTGATAAAATGACAATTCAATTCTGGATAATTTTTTTCTACATAATCCTGAATTTTTTCTCCTAAATATCCAATGATAAAAATAAATTCAGTTATACCAGCTTCCCTCAGTTGATCAACGATAATACTAAGTATCGTTTTTCCAGCTAATGGAATTAGTGCTTTTGGTTGTGTGTATGTATGGGGGCGGAGTTTGGTTCCTGCACCCGCTACGGGAATAATCGCCTTCATTAATTAGAATCCTTTTTCGATTAGTGAAATTAGTACATTTTATTTAAACCTCATATTTTAAGAAAGCTCAGCTGTGAAAAACAATAAATATTTAATTATATACTATTAATAGAAAAATGATTAACCTACCGTACTTATCTTTGCAAGACAAATTAATAAAATGCAAAAAGACAAAGTATTATTCGATTTAATTTCTCAGGAATTAAACAGACAAAGAAATGGAATTGAACTGATTGCAAGTGAGAACTTCACTAGTTTAGAAGTTATGCAGGCAATGGGGTCATCTTTAACCAATAAATATGCAGAGGGCTATCCGGGTAAAAGATATTATGGAGGCTGTGAAATTGTTGATCAAGTTGAACAATTAGCAATCGACAGGATAAAAAAAGTATTTAATTGCGAATACGCAAATGTACAGCCTCATAGTGGCGCTCAAGCCAATGCTGCATTAATGCTTTCTATTCTTCAGCCAGGAGATAAGATATTAGGCCTTGATTTAAGTATGGGCGGACATCTTACTCATGGATCACCCGTTAATTTTTCCGGAAAATTTTATACACCATTTTTTTATGGCGTAAAAAAAGAAACAGGTTTGATTGATTATGAAATGCTAGAAGAAAAAGCGAGAAAAGAAAAACCAAGATTAATTATTTGCGGAGCTTCTGCTTATAGTCGGGATATTGATTATGCAAGAATCAGAAAAGTAGCGGATGAAATCAATGCATTTGTATTATGTGACATGGCTCATCCTGCCGGATTAATTGCCAAAGGTTTATTATCTTCTCCTTTTGAACATTGTCATTTCGTAACCAGCACTACGCATAAAACATTACGAGGACCAAGAGGTGGCATCATCTTAATGAAAAAAGATTTTGAAAACCCCTTTGGATTAACTGATCCAAAAGGAAATATTAGAATGATGAGCCACTTAATTGATATGGCTGTATTTCCTGGGACTCAGGGAGGCCCGCTTGAACATGTTATTGCTGCAAAAGCTGTTGCATTTGGCGAATTGTTGTCTGATGAATTTACAACGTACATTACTCAGGTACAAAAAAATGCACAGGCAATGGCTACAGCATTTATGAAAAAAGAGTATCAAATCATTAGCGGCGGAACCGATAATCATCTAATGCTTATTGACCTTCGCAACAAAAATATTACAGGGAAAAAAGCACAAGAAACTTTAGATAGAGCTCATATCACCTTAAATAAAAATGCCGTTCCCTTTGATGATAAAAGTCCTTTTGTAACTAGTGGTATTCGAGTAGGCGTGCCGGCTGTCACTACCAGAGGCATGAAAGAAAAAGACATGCAAACAATTGTTGATTTTATTGATCGCATTTTGATGGATATCGACAATGAAGAAACTATTTCAAGCGTGAAAGAAGAAGTTCAAATTTTCATGAATCAATTTCCTCTTTACCCTGAAATTGGTTAGTTTTTTATTGATAAGCTTTTGCGCCTGTAATTTCATTGATCTGGTTAATCAAAGATTAACGAACCTAATAAAGCAGAAATTATGATACAACGTATTCAAACAATTTGGTTGCTATTTGCTTCTATCTGCGCTTTCGCCGGATTGAAAGTTGGTTTTTACTCAGGAAATATAATACCGAATTCCATTGATGCGCCATTGGCCAATCACTATTTGGAAATCAATGGAATGTACTCTATCATTTCCAATGTGCTTACCATTTGTATTGCAGTGCTTTCTTTTGTCAGTATTTTTTTATTCAGCAATAGAAAAGTTCAAATAAAATTTTGCATAACCACGCTGCTGCTTGAACTATCCTTGATTTATTACTATTGTATTACTACTAAGCTTTTTAAAGAAGGTTCTTTCTCTATTGGCTCATCACTTCAATTATTAATAATTATTTTTTTATTACTTGCAGTGAAAGGAATTGCTAAAGACAAAAAAATTGTCGCGGAAAGTGATAGGTTAAGATAAACATCGATTACATGAAAGCAAGTTTCATTTTTATTTTATTTGCATTCCTCATGATTGCTTTTTGGGGTTGCCATCCGGAGACTAAACTTTACCGATTTGATGACAATAAGAGAATTTCAATTTTCAAATTGAACGAGACCAGCCTTACTGCTGTAAAAAAATACTTATCTAATTTTTCCAACAAAGCTATTCAAGACACAATTATCATCAAGTATGATTACAATAATGAAACCTGCTGGAATACCCTAGATAATATAAAGACAGAAGAAGAAATGAAGGCAAAGGTTTTATATATTCAAACTTCCTATGAGACACTTTTATCTACTCGGCCAGGAGTTTCATTTTTTAATTTTAGGGAACCTGGAGAGAATATTAATAAAATAACGAAATACAATACCTCTATAATCATTGATAAGGATCTTGAATTATACAAATTTTTCTTTAAAGAAAAATGTAGATGCGGCAACTCTATTTTGATTCTACCTGATGGACGATATATTTTCACCAGATCAGATTCACATACTAATGCCTTGTATTATTCAGCTGAACAAATCAAACAACTGTTGCATACAAAACGAGGCTAGACGGATTTCTATAAAAACTTCGCCGTATACCCAACCTTTTTCTTTTTCAAATCGGCAGGCGTTCCAGCAAATACAAGATTACCTCCAGCTTCTCCCGCTTCTGGGCCAAGGTCTATAATCCAATCACAACTCTTTAATACATCTGTGTTGTGTTCTATTACAATAATAGAATGTCCTTGTTCAACTAACGCATTAAATGAAGTCAATAGCTTTTTAATATCATTAAAATGAAGTCCTGTTGTGGGCTCGTCAAAAATAAACAAAACGCTCCCCTGAGATTTTCCTTTTCCTAAAAATGAAGCAAGTTTTACCCGCTGTGCTTCTCCTCCACTTAAGGTGTTTGAAGATTGTCCTAATTTTACATATCCTAAACCTACATTAGACAATGGCTCTATGGCCTTGGCAATTGATGCGCCTTGCTTATCATCCTGTTTAAAAAAATCTATAGCCTGATCAACACTCATTTCTAATAGCTCATGGATATTTTTACCATTATATTGAACATCAAGCACCTCCTCTTTAAATCGTTTGCCTTTACACACATCACACTCTAAATGAACGTCGGCTAAAAATTGCATTTCAACAACCTGTTCTCCCTCTCCTTTACAGGCATCACATCTTCCACCATCTACATTAAAAGAAAAATGCTTTGGCATAAATCCCCGCATTTTACTTAATGGTTGCTTGGAATAAAGATCTCTGATTTCATCATATGCTTTAATATAGGTTATCGGATTACTTCTACTTGACTTGCCGATTGGATTCTGATCGATTAATTCTATTTGTTTTGAAAAATCAATATCACCTTTTAATGATGTATACATTCCCGGCTTTTCGATAAACTCGTTGATTTGTTTTTTTAAAGCTGGGTATAAAATCTTTTTAACCAATGTGGTTTTACCACTTCCGCTAACTCCACTAATCGCGCAAATAATATTCAGTGGAAATTCTACGCTAATATTTTTTAAGTTATTTTCACTAGCCCCTTCAATGATTACACTTCTTGTCCATTTTCTCACGTTTTTAGGAGCTTCAATTGTATAAATCCCTGAAAGATACTTTCCAGTCAAGCTCAATGTATTATTTATCACTTCATCATAATTTCCAGCGGCCACTACTTCGCCACCTAAATAACTTGCCATCGGACCCATGTCAATAATATAATCCGCTTCTCTCATCATCATTTCATCGTGCTCAACTACTATTACCGTATTTCCAAGATTTCT
>Ga0114960_10002519_pt1 | contig 14216 bp, 13 predicted proteins | sample C_130625_MF_Meta_FD_92637 | JGI IMG/M metagenome (GOLD analysis project Ga0114960, IMG submission 92637) | Freshwater microbial communities from Lake Croche, Canada to study carbon cycling - C_130625_MF_MetaG | ecosystem: Environmental > Aquatic > Freshwater > Lake | place: Lake Croche, Canada... | reverse complement strand
GATTCGTAATAATCAGGGTCCATGGTAAAAGAAGTACGCTCCCAATCTAAACTGCAACCCATCTTTCTTAATTGTTGCAAAATGATTCCGCCGTATTTTTCTTTCCATTCCCAAGCGTAACCTAAAAATTCATCTCTTGTCAAAGAAGATTTTGCAATACCTCTTTCTCTTAACATAGCCACCACTTTTGCTTCCGTTGCAATAGAAGCATGGTCCGTTCCTGGCACCCAACAAGGATTATACCCTTGCATGCGCGCACGACGCACTAATATATCTTGAATAGTATTATTCAAACAATGCCCCATATGTAACACTCCGGTAACATTGGGTGGCGGTATAACCACTGTATAGGCCTTTTTATCATTGGGTGTGCTGTGGAAATAACCACTGTCTACCCAATGCTTGTACCACTTCAATTCTACTTCACCCGGTATATAATTTTTACTCAATTCCATGCTTTGCGTCTTTTCCTATATTAAGCCACAAAAATAAGGAAAAGCGACAAGCAATAAGTTGCTAAAAAATACGAACTTAGCCACCTCATGGAATTTGCAGTAGTAGATATTGAAACCACAGGCAGTACCCCTCAATCGGCGGGGATCACTGAAATTGCTATTGTGATACATAATGGCATTGAAGTAACGGGTAAATATGTTACTTTAATTAATCCCAGACATAAAATACCTCCCTTTATTGTAAATATGACGGGTATTAGCGATGAGATGGTGGCAGGAGCCCCATTGTTTGAAGATGTAGCCCCTCAAATTTTCAATTTATTAAATGGCCGTGTGTTTGTGGCCCATAATGTAAGCTTCGATTATTCCTTTGTACATTATTTATTAGCTAGGTCGGGTTTTCAATGGTCGGCTCCTAAATTATGTACCATTAAATTAAGCCGTCGTGTATTTCCAGGGCTTGTGAAATATGGACTAGGTTCATTGACCCGTGATTTAGGTATTAAGATAGAAGGAAGGCACCGTGCTTGGGGAGATGCTGCGGCAACTGCGCAGGTATTGACGATGGCTATTGAAAAAGAAGGCATGCAACCCATACATAATTTATTGGCGAAAAAAGAAGCAAGAAAGAAAATACTACCGCTCACAGAAATACCTGATGAAAGGTCGGACGCTGAAGATTAATTCAGATTCAAAAGATTAAGCAAATAAACTTTATTGGAAAATTATTTTTCGGAATACTAGTACTCCGCGCTCACACCTGTATAATTATGCGGGGTAATGGCTTTTAATTCTTTTTTAATAGCAGCACTCACTTTTAAGCCATCGATAAATTGATGCATGAGTTTTTTATCCATCTTATTTTTACCTCTTGTTAAATCTTTTAATGCCTCGTAAGGGTTAGGATATTTTTCGCGGCGTAAAATAGTTTGAATGGCTTCTGCCACCACGGCCCAATTGTTTTCCAAATCGGCCTGTATTTTTTCTTCATTCAAAATTAATTTGCCTAATCCTTTTTCTAAAGAATTTAAAGCAATAGTAATATGACCCACTGGTACACCAATATTTCTTAGTACGGTAGAATCGGTTAAGTCGCGCTGAAGACGACTAATAGGAAGCTTGGCAGCCAAGTGTTCTAGTATGGCATTGGCCATGCCTAAATTGCCTTCAGCGTTTTCAAAATCAATGGGGTTCACTTTATGCGGCATAGCGCTAGAGCCTACTTCACCTTTTTTAGTTTGTTGTTTGAAATAATCCATAGAGATATAGGTCCAGATATCTCGGCTTAAATCAATTAAGATATTATTCAAACGCTTTAAGGTATCGCAGTGCGCTGCGAAATGATCGTAGTGTTCAATTTGCGTAGTGAACTGCATTCTTTGTAAGCCCAATACATCGTCTACAAATTCATTGCCCAGGCTTATCCAATTCTTTTTTGGAAAGGCAATATGGTGTGCGTTAAAATTCCCCGTAGCACCACCAAACTTTGCAGCATAAGGAATGGCAGTGAATAATTCCACTTGATGGTGTAATCTTTCTACAAAGACCATGATTTCTTTGCCTAAGGTAGTAGGAGAGGCAGCTTGACCATGTGTACGCGCTAATAAAGAAACCTTCTTCCACTTCTTAGCCAACTGAAATAAATTATTTTGCAAATTGATATAGGCGGGTAAAATATTATTCTCCATGGCCTCTTTCCAACTCAATGGAATGGCTGTATTGTTAATGTCTTGAGAAGTTAAACCAAAGTGTATCCACTCTTTTAATTCACTGGCTTTGTTTTGATCTAATATTTCTTTCAAAAAATATTCCACTGCTTTTACATCGTGGTTGGTGGTAGCTTCAATAGTTTTTATTTTTTCGGCGTCTGCTTCGCTAAAATTTTCAACCACAGCAAGGAGGGCTTTTCTTAATGCAGGTGTTACTTTAAAAAATTTTTTGTCTGCAAGAAATAAGAAATAATGCAGTTCCACTAATACGCGGTATTTGATTAGGCCAAATTCAGAAAAATAAGCGCTTAAAGCGGCAGTTTGCTTTTGGTAACGACCGTCAACGGGAGAAATAGCAGTAAGTTTCGACATGGACTGGTAATTTAAACAAGTAGTTAGTTTCTTAGAAAAAAGGTTTTTCTTTGTGCAAAGTTAATTCAATTGGACAAAAAATGGCGCATAGGCGCGGTAAGTTATTTAAATACCCGCCCATTATTACTGGGAATGGAGCAGGGGCCCTTTAAAGATAAGATCGATTTGATCAAATCCTATCCTGCACAAATAGCAAAAGATTTATTGGATGATAATATTGACATTGGCCTTATTCCTGTAGCCATCATGCCACTTTTATCCAATCCGCAGATTGTTTCAAAATATGTGATTGGTACTGAAGGTAAAGTAGCATCTGTGGCTTTATTCAGCCAAGTACCCATGGAGCAAATTGAAAGGGTTTACTTAGACTATCAAAGTCGAACCTCGGTGGCCTTGGCCAAGATTTTATTGACCCAATATTGGAAAAGAGAAGTAGAATTTTTAACTGCAGCTGAGGGTTATATAGATCAAATTGGCGGCCCTACTGCTGGAATTATCATTGGAGACCGCGCATTGGCTAGTTTAAACCGTTTTGAGCATATCTTCGACCTTGGTCTAGCATGGAAGCTGCATACAGGATTGCCCTTTGTTTTTGCAGGCTGGGTGGCCAATAAGCCAATTCCCTTGGATTTTATGGAGGCCTTTGAATCAGCCAATGCCTTTGGTTTAGCCAATTTGGATAAAGTGATTGCCTTAATTCCTGCTGCCGAGCAAGTATATGACTTGAATAAGTATTATTCTGAGAATATTAGCTACGAACTAACACCCGAAAAGAGAAAAGGGTTGGAAAGGTTTTTACAATTAATACAACCTTAATTAATTTTGAACATGACTTTATTTGAAAAAATAATAACCCTTGTTTCCTACTTCAAGCAGCCTGCTAAGAGAAAGATGATCCAACTCGCGGCTGAATTTGATGGACAAAAAGGAATAGAAATTGGTGGTCCTAGTGCTTTTTTTAGTTTTAAAAGTGCTTTTCCTATTTATTTGAATGCAAAGAATATTGACGGGGTTAATTTTTCAAATAATACCCTTTGGGAAGGGAAAATTGAAGTAGGGAATTTGTATACTTATTATAAAAATAAAAAAGGTTTTCAGTTTATAGGGGAGGCTGCTCATCTAAAAGAAGTGAATGATGCTTCTTATGATTTTGTACTTTCTTGTCATTCATTAGAGCATGTTGCGAATCCTATTAAGGCGCTCAAGGATTGGTCTAGAGTCATGAGCGCAAAGGGAAGACTTGTTTTAGTACTTCCAGATAAGGAATTTACTTTTGATCATAAGAGACCTATCACGACATTAGCCCATTTAATTGAAGATTATAAAAATAATACCACAGAAGCAGATAGTACACATTTTGAAGAAGTAATTGCAATGCATGATTTAAGTAAGGATGCCTTTGTTCAATCCAAAGAAGAACTAATAAAAAGGACCCATTTGAATATAGAGAATAGAGCAGTGCATCACCATGTTTTCAATTTGGATTTGGTAAAAGAACTCTTAATGTATTGTGATTTTGAAATGATCCATCAGCAAACCTATCCGCCCTTTCATTTGGTATCGGTGGCGCAAAAGAAATAAGCTAACTTTTCTTTTTAAAGAACCCAGGTAATTTTACTTTCATAAAATCATGCACTATATTGAGTATTTCCGGTGCAGGGTTCAGCCAGTTTACGAGAACATAAAAACTAATTCCAAAAGCAAAGGACTGTACTAAAATATTAGCAAGTATATTGTTAATAGTAGGAATTAAGTGAATGAGTAGCATGAGTCCAATACTGGATACTAAAAATAAGCCATGCTTATAAGTGTAGGGCTGTAAATTGAACTTTTTATAAATAAAAATAAACCTTACCGTATTGTAAAGTGTGAGTGCAATTAAATTGGAGTAGGCCAGTCCTTCTAAATTATAATTCTTAATTAAGAACCAATTCAGCGGAATAGAAATAATGATATAAAATAAATTAGTATAAAAATCGAATTTCCAATAATTAGAAGTGCCAATAATTTGACTATTCACCCCAGTGGCTAAATCAATTAATTTTGCAATGCCTAAGATGAAAATTAATTTACTAATAGCATCATAGCCGCCGGCTTCTTTATGGCTAATCCAGTTTAAAAAATTAATTATGTTGTCTATGTTTAGCCATATCAAACCAAACAGCAATAAGCCAATAGCTAGTAAATTGGATACGCTTTTATGGTAAATGTTTTTGATATTGGCAAAGTCCTTGTTCTTCCAAGAAGTAGCAAGTATAGGTATACTAATAGAGTTTAAGCTTCTTTGGGGTATTTCTAAAATTGCAGAAACATAGGTAGCAATGGCAAATATACCAGCATCACTTAAGCCTCTTAATCCTACAATTAAAAAAGTATCATTGGTGCGCGCCAGTAAATTGAAAAATTGTCCAGCAAAAACAAATAAGGCAAAACTAATCATCTTGCCTTTAAGCCTTCTAGTTACACTGCTAATTTTAAAACTTTGAAACGTAAAGCCATTTGATTGAATTAAATTTATTAATAACAATATAGCAGGAACTGCATACAATAAACTAAATAAGGTTAAAAAGGTGATGAGGTCAATAAATTTTAAACCAAAGGCTAAAATTAATACCGTGGTTAAAATTCGAATAAGGGTCTCTCTTAAAAAATTGGAATAAACGCCTTTTCTTAATCCCCAGGCAAATGCTTCTAGCCAATAAAAAAGTAATAAAAAAAAGGAGTAGGGGTATAAATAGTTAAAATAATGTGCAAGGCTAGGAGATTTTCCTAATTTACGAATGATAAAATCTTTTTGCTGCCAACCTATAAATAAAAGCAAACTAAATCCAATTAAATTAATGACAAGGGTAATAAATGGAAGCTCTGATTTTTTGGGGCCTAGATAATGGTTATAAAAGGGGAAAAATTTATAAATAACAGGTAATGTACCTAAAGTACAGAACAAAGAAAAGGTAGCACCAATATCAATCATGGCTCTTACAAGGCCTTGGTCATTTTTGGAGAAAAATAAGGGAAATAATATTAAGAGGTTGACGGCGCCTATGACAAAGCCCATCATAATAAAGAACGATGATTTTACCCCTTGTTTTTGAATAATACCCATAACACAAATATATTGTAATTGTGGTAAAAGTAAATATGTAATGAAATGGGCTTATTTTTACCATATGGAACAATTGTCGGTCATTACAATATGTTTTAACAATTTAAGCGACTTGCAAAATACTTGCAGTTCGGTGGACGCGCAGTCAGTAAAGCCCTATGAGCATTATATTATTGATGGTTCTAGTAATACTGAAATTGCTGAATGGTTGCAAAATACACCACAGCCTTATCATCGCAAATGGCTTTGTGAAAGAGACAAGGGAATTTCAGATGCTTTCAATAAAGGGCTGGTCCTTTGTTCTGGCAGTCTTATTCATATTTTAAATTCAGGAGATCTTTATTATGCTAATTCGGTGATTGAGAATGTGCTAGCCTATTTTAATAAGCATACTGCTGTGCAATGGGCAAGTGGAAATATTTTCATGAAACGAGGAGGTATATGGGTAATTATTGGAGTATCATTTGATGCGCAACAATTATACAAAGGCATGAGGTCGGTATCACATCCCACTTGGTTTGTTAAGAAAGAAGTATACGATCGCGTTGGACAATTTTCGGAAGTTTTTAAAATCGCCATGGACTATGATTTAATGTGTAGGCTGAAAAAAGAAGCCTATGGTTATATGAATGTAACTATTGTAAAGTTCGATGATGGTGGAGTAAGTACCCATCAATATTTAAATTCACTTAAAGAGAATGTAAAAGTATATGAATCTCATTTTGGTTTTTCTATTGCAGCGCGTGTATGGCAATGGAGATTAGTTTTTTTATTTTATTTACTGCAATCTAAGTTCGGAAAATTCTTATACGCTATGAAGGCCAGCTATTTAAATAGCTAAGTTGCTGAAATACTAGATTAGAAAATCTAAATCTGATAAGCTAGGTCTAAAAGGTTTTATAAAATAGGTTTTTTATAAACTTTCTTGAAAAGTAAAAATAAATTATTCAATAAAGGGATAACTTCAATGAGTTTAGCCATGCGAATAGAATTTATTTGAAGGGGCGCATAATGAATACCTAGGAGTTTCGATTTTTCATCAATCTCAATGATCATTTCATCTATCGTTAATCCTTTTCTAATGGACTTTGGTGTTCTTAATAGTCTGTGGGCAATGGCCTTGGTAGTACTTTCTGTAAATTTCTTGCCATTTTCTTCAATGATACGCGCAAGATTACTAGACTCATTCTTTAATTGATTCAAATAATCTAAGAATAGTAAAAACGCATCTAATAAAATTTTATCCTTAGAGGTTTTGGTGGTAGAGGCGTGAATTCTAAATGAAAACTGTGCGCTATTGTCTACTGCGAGATAAGATTTTTTTGTAAGGGCTAACCATAATTGTAAATCGGCATAAATTAAATTAGGGTATTGAGTAGGGATACCGCCCATTGCATCATAGTCGCTCGATTTAAAAACATAACCAGTGGCCATAATATCAACAGTCTCATTCAAAGCATGTTCAAGGTATTCGGTTACATTTAAACGAGTAGGCAAGGGTTGACATGTTTTAATGAATTCACTCTTGCTATTGATGTAATTAAAATGCGTATGGTACAAACTTGCTTCTGGTTCTTGATTTATTAATTCGTTAATTGTTGAAAGAAAAGTTTTCTCTAATAAATCGTCATAACCTAGTATGGTCATGTATTCATTTTTTGCCAGGTCTTTTATGCGTCCCCAGTTTTGAAGAATATCTAGATTTTGGTTTGATACATGAACGCTAATTTTACTATGCTGAAGTGCATGCACTGCATCTAATGAATCATCGATATTACTGGTATTGTCTGCTAATATATGAATGTTAAAATGAGGGTAGTCTTGTGCTAAAACTGAGTGCAAACAATCTAATAGATATTTTTTCCCTGATTTAAAAGGAATAATAATCGAAAAATTATTTGTTTTACCACTCATAGCTTGTACAAGATAAATATTTATGCTTAAAATATAAGCATATTCAATTTTTACAGTTCAAAAGAAGGTGGTTTTATCTAATTGGCTTAAATTTGAACTACTAAATCATTCATCTGATGAACATTGCCGGGGTAGTCATATTATATCATCCTGATATTCAGCTTTTGTCCGAAAACATTAAAACCTATGTTCAGGGTGTTAAGCAATTGTATGTATATGACAACGGCGAAACAAAGACCCCAGGTATAGAAGAGGCCCTGACAAGTCTACACCCTTTCATTCAATACCATTATTTCAATGCCAATGAAGGCATCGCCAAGAGATTGAATAGGGCGGTAGAAGAAGCGACTCGAAATAACTATGATTATTTACTGACCATGGATCAGGACTCTTCTTTCAAAGAAGGGGATTTTGAAAAATATAAATTACAAATTCAGGCTTCTGCTTATTCTAATGTGGCGCATTTTGGGGTGAATTGCCAGCCTGATTTTACTATATCTAAAGACCAGCCCGAAGAAGCCCTTACATTAATTAGTTCCGGTTCCATTGTAAACTTATCCTTGATTAAAAATGTAGGAGCTTTTAATGAAGATTTATTTATAGATTTTGTGGATGCTGAATTTTCATATAGGGTGATACAGAATGGGCATATTAATCTAATGTTTTCAAATATTATATTAAATCATGCACTTGGGAAACTAATAGAAGGAAGGTCATTGGCTAATTTCAAAAAAACATTGCGCATTACTCATTCACCCATTCGTGTGTATTATATTATTCGTAATGGCTTGTATTTATTGTTGAAGGCCAAAGGGTTAACTGGGGCTATGAAAAATGATGTACTAAGATGCATTAAAATTATAAAAAACGATTTAATCTATAACCCAGCTCTAGGTTCGGTATACATAAATTTATTTTTAGGTATATTTGATTTTCTACGAGGTAAAATGGGTAAAAAATAAATGATAATGAGTGTAACTAGAATCATAAATAAATTTATTTCATTTTGTTTTTTCTTTTTTAAATTAAAGCATATAAAACTTGCTTATTTATTTGCATTTTATAAACTACCTAAACACTGGGCCGCTAGTATGCAAGTAAGTAATGAAAATTTAATAATTATCCATTCGGGTAATACCATCTGCATAGCGCAATTAGATCAGTTTGAGTTTAGTATGCATTTTCTCATTGAATTATTAGCCAACCCACTATTTAAGGTAACCGAAACTACCAATACCTATTTTATGGTAGAAGTGGAGGGGCTTGTGTTTAAAGTAGCATCCCTGTCTAATATGGCCGTTTTGTATGAAATATTTATAGAGAAAATTTATAATATTGAAACCTCTCATAATAATTTGGTAGTTATTGATATTGGAATGAATGTGGGAGTGGCCTCTTTGTATTTTGCTATACAACCCTATGTAAAAAAAGTATATGGCTATGAACCCTTCCCCGCAACCTTTACAGAAGCATGTTTGAATGTAGCAGCCAATCCAACAATGGATAATAAATTAATATTAATTAATGAGGGGGTGAGTAATGTTAATGAAAAAAGGTCTATTACTTTATTTGAAAGTGGATTGCTGTCGGCCTCTACCATTGATCAGAAAAATGATTATGGGAAAAAAATAGGGCAGGTAGTTGAGGTGCAATTAGTTTCTATTAACGATGTATTTGAACTAGTACTTAATGAAAACCCCAATGCAAATATTTTATTAAAGATTGATTGTGAAGGAGAGGAATATGCAATTTTCGATTTGTTAAAAGAAAGCAAATACTTGAATAATGTAATAGTGGGAATTATTGAATGGCATGAAAAAGGAGCTACATCTATTGAAAAAATTTTAATAGATTATAAATTCAAATTAAGGCATGAGCATCATGTTTCTGAGAATAGCGGAATGATTTATGCTTTCAAAGATTAATTATAACATTAAACTAACACTGATTAATTAATTAAACCTATTTTGTTTTTTTAACCCAACAACCCCCTTCAAAGCATCAATCCTAAATTGAATCACAGGCCAGGATTTTGTTTGGGTTAATTGTTTGGAACAATGGTGGAGGGAAGGTCTCTAGCTGATTTTAAAAAATCAAAACGCATTATCCATTCGCCTGTTCGTGTATTTTATATTGTACGAAATGGTTTATTCTTATTATTAAAGTCTGCAGGATTGAATGCGTTAATGAAAAAAGACATTATAAGGGCTATGAAGATCATAAAATACGATTTAATCTATAATCCTCAATTATTGGCTGTTTATAATAACTTATTTTTAGGGGTATATTACTTTCTGTGTAACAAGATGGGGAAGAAGTAAATTACTTTTTATTACTCAAACTTAGCATTTCGTTAATAAAAATTCCTTTCAATTTCAGCGATTGTAGTATTTTATTTAATCTAATTAATAAGTGAAGTTTCAATTTTTCACTAAAAGTTTTCTTATTTATTTCATTTTCAAAAGACCAGTCCCCCGTCATCTTAGAACTTGGAGGGGTCATTATTTTTTTCTCAAATACAACAATGCTATCATAGAAATGAATACTGTTGGTTGTTTTAGTTATTTCATTAACCATCAGACTACTTTGTTCTGAGTAATGGGCGTTCAATTGATCCACCTTTATTTTGCTATATTCAATAAAACTATCTTTTCTATTATGCCCACCACCATAAACATTCATGTAGGAGGTATGCACATCCTCACATAAATAGATACCCCCGTCAGGGTTTACTTGCTTGTATAATTCTTCGAATGAAATAATTTGTTGATTTTGGGTATGACCACCATCATCAATTAAAATATCAATTATTCCAATTTTATCTATTATTGATTTTAGAAATTGAGGGTCTTCTTGAGAGCCTATAAGTATATGTGTATTTTCTTCTTCTAATGATTTGCATCTTGGGTCAATATCTATACCCCAAATGGTAGCTTCTTTTCCAAAATAATTTCTCCACATTTGTAAACTACCTCCTTGATAAACACCAATTTCAACAATTGTAATTTTTTTATTTCTGAATTGACTAAAGTATCTTTCATAGACATCAAAGTAATGATCAAATTTATTTATTAATCTTCCTTGATTTTGCTCGAAAAAATTTCTTAACTCATTCATTATTTAAATTTTTATTGTAATTAATCCATCAATCCTCTTAACGCATCTATCCTAAACTGAATCACGGGCCTTGCCTTTGCCGGGGTTGCTTGCAAAATATATTTTATTCCTAAAATTACTGCTGCCCCTAATTTAAAAATGTATTCTATTATCTTTTTTATGTAGGCCCCTTTAGATATAGTTAACGTTCTTGTTTTCTCCCCACGGCCAATGCCGCTAGCTACTCGGTTCATGTATTCGGAAGTTAATTTCTTGACTTCGACCACATGGTGCACACAAATAGCTGGGTCGTAATAGATGGTATGGCCTAGGGTTAAAATCTTATAAAATAGTTCTTTCCCTTCCCCTCCAATTCTTAAAGTACCTACTACACCGGGCAGGTTGGTATTAAATCCACCAATGGAATCATAGATGTCTTTTTTTACAATCATATTGGACTCGAGTGGATATTTGCCTGGTGCAAAGGCGCAAGCAATTGGGGCATAATCAAAATTTCCTACCAAGGAGGACACATAATAGCTCATCCATTTTGGTTCCGAAGGAATGTATTTAGGGATAATGCGTCCACCAAAACCTATCGCTGCTGGTTTGGTTTCAATATGCTTTATTATATTTTCAACATAATTTGAGGTAGCCACAGCATCATCGTCCATAAAACAGAGCCAATCACCTTTCGCAATAGGAGCTCCTGTATTTCTGGCAAAGGAGGCGCCTTGTTTCGATTCGGTTAAGTAAGTGAAAGCGCCTTCTGGATGAGCAGTGCGCCATTGAGCAAAAACTTCGGCGGTATTGTCGGTTGAATTATTATCAACAATAATGGCTTCAAAACAATCCAATCCTGCAGTTTGGGTATACAAACTATCTAATGCATCACTGATATAGCTAGCACGGTTATAACTACATATGATGATAGATAAAACCATTAATTAGTTGCTACTTTTTTTCCATGTTTTGAAACTAGTAAAGCCCAATCCAATCAATAATGCCCATAAGGATAAAGATGCAGCTGTTGATGCTTTTTGAGCGTTTATAATGGATTCTGGTTTGAACTCAAATCGAATGCTATGATTGCCTGCGGGTACCACCAATGCTCTTAATACATAATTCACTTTTACAATGGGGGTTTCTTGATTGTCGATATAGGCCTTCCAACCTAGTTTGTAATACACTTCACTAAACACGGCCAATTGTTTTTTTGTTGAAGTGCTGGTATAGCTTACTTCGTCATTGTTATTGTAGACTAAAGTAATTTTTGCATTTTCATCAAAGTCGATACTATTTAACCCCTCAATTTTGTCTTTTTGTTCAATGATGGCCGTATCTTTTGGATTAAAATTATCCAAACGATGCATCACTTCATTAGGCCCTTTTTCATATTGGATGCCTTTGATAAACCAGGCATTGCCCAAGGCCGCTTTATTTGGTATGGTATCGCTGGCTATGTTCCCTGACAATACATATTTGGTATTGAGCATGTTCATGGTAGGTGCACAATTAGGAAATTTATACCATTGATTTTCTATTAAATCCTGATAGATGCTCAACTTTGCGGGATGATAACCGCCCACTGTTTTATGGTGATAAGCCACCAAGGCGCCGCCATTAAATGCATTGCCAATATTCCCAGACCTTAGATCTAGTAGGCGGTAATTGCTGGTGTCTTTTTTTAAGGCGACATCAATTGGGGTTAAAGCAAATGCGCTTTCGTTTTCGGCGGTTTCAATAAAATTCTCTGATTTCAAATATTTGATATTCACTTGAAATAAATCAATCATAGATAAAATACCAAAACCTACCAATAAAACTGTTTGATTGAAAACTTTCTTAAAGTACAAAAATAGCAATGCGGCTATTAGTAGTATAAAAACTAAGCATCTAAAAAGATCACCTTCTATTAAACTTTTTCTGTCGGCGGTAATTCCATTCACTAAACTAAGCGCGGGGGTTTCAAAAGCAGTTCTTTGACCTGCATCGGGTAATTTTGAAATTTGAGTAATTAAATTTTTCTCATTTTCGCTTTTAAAATCGCTGGTAAAATAAATGGCCAATACACCAACAAATGCCAAGCCAATTAAAACTAAACTGACTTTGTATTTAGCGATTATATTTTTAAAACTACTTTCACTAATTACCGATTGTATGCCATACAAGGCCATGATGCCTAATAGTAAAGTAGGAATAATTAAAATCATACTTGGGGCTCTAAACTTATTGTAAAGAGGTAAATGATTCAACATAGAAACATTGAAAGATTCAAAATAACTTCCGGCACTTAGCATTAAAGAGAAAACAATGCATGCGGCAATCCACCACCTGTGTTTGTTATTGCTTGCAGAAAAGCCAAGCAAGGCAAACAAGCAGATAAGCACACCTGCATAAGGAGGACCCGAGGTAAAGCCAATGCCTCCCCAGTAAAATGAAAGATAAGATTGCAATTGTTGTGCTACCTGAGGTTGCATTTGTTGCAAGGCCTCCATGGCTTTGGAGCTGGCAGGATCAATGATATTTGGGTCGCTGGTTGCGCCATAAATATTTGGGAACATCAATACCAATGGTTCTGATTTAAACATACTATAGCTTAATGCATAATCTTTGTTTAATCCTGTAGCCGTAGTTTTGCTGTCTTTGGTAATAATGGCACTTCCCCCTCTGATGGATTCCTTCCCATATTCATAGGTACTAACCAAGATGGGCGCATTCACAGCAATACCAATTAAACCAGCGATGAGTGCAGTGACAAAAGTTTTAAGTATATGCGTATATTCTTTTTCCTTGATCCATTGAATGATAAAGAAAATGGACATGAATGCAACTATAATGATGCCATAATAACTTACTTGCAAATGGTTGGCACCTACAAATAAGGCAGTCGAAATACCTGTAAGCAGGCCGCCCCATAGATATTTCTTTTTAAAAATTAAGAGCAATGCGCCAATAAAAAAGGGCAGATAAGCAATGGCATGCATTTTTGTAATATGCCCCACCATGATTAAGATAGGATTGTAAGTGGCATAGCTATAACCTAAGGCGCCAATGATACTGATGATGGAATTAAAACCTAAGACCTGTGCCAAAAAATAGAAGCAAAGAGAAGCTAGGAAAAATAAACTAATGGGCTCCGGTAATTTTAAGGTAAATAGTTGATCCAATATACCTACAGAATAAGCAAAACCTGGAACACCTGTTGTTTGAAAGGTGGGCATGCCGCCAAACATGCTATTGGACCACATGGGCGTATGTCCATTTTTTTCTGCATAGCTAAGGGCATCCTGTGCCATGCCTTTCCATTGGGTAATGTCTTGTTGTTGCAAGACTTTTCCCTCCAAGGCAGGTCTGCAATAAACAATGGCCACAATAGCAAAAATGACGATGGCTATTAAATGGGGTAGGGCAGATTTAAAAATAGACTTCAACATATGCATTAATTTATAGTGCCAAACTTACAACTAAAAAGGCTTTTTAAGTAATTTTAGTACCTTGTAAATAATTTTATAAAAATGAAAGTTTCAGCATCAATTATCAATCTATCCTTTATTGCCAAAG
>Ga0114960_10002518_pt1 | contig 14218 bp, 8 predicted proteins | sample C_130625_MF_Meta_FD_92637 | JGI IMG/M metagenome (GOLD analysis project Ga0114960, IMG submission 92637) | Freshwater microbial communities from Lake Croche, Canada to study carbon cycling - C_130625_MF_MetaG | ecosystem: Environmental > Aquatic > Freshwater > Lake | place: Lake Croche, Canada... | reverse complement strand
GGCGCTGTGATGCGCAACGTGTTTGACGTGAAGCCACCTTTCTCCAACCAAGGTGCTACTTTCCAACAAGGTTACGACCCACGCTACACAGACCCACTGGGTCGTGCAATGGTTTTGAAAGCGAACTACAAGTTCTAAGCAATACCAACTTGGCGCTCAGCCAGGTTCAACAAAAAGCCGCTCTTCGGAGCGGTTTTTTTATGTCTCCAAATCTTTCACAAGATAAGAGTAAATCACAGGCACCACCACCAGGGTTAAAAAGGTGGAGGTTAAAACGCCACCAATGATGGCACGCCCCATGCCTGCTTGGAGTTCGCCACCTTCATTCATGGCCAAGGCCAGTGGCAACATGCCAAAAATCATGGCACTGGTGGTCATCATGATGGGACGCATCCGAACTTGACCTGCCTCAAGAAGCGCATCCTTCACACTTGAACCACGTTTGCGAGCCTCATTGGCAAAATCAAGCAACAAAATAGCATTTTTGGTGACCAAGCCCATGAGCATGACCATGCCAATCATTGAAAACAAATTGAGGGTGGTTTGAGTCACCCACAAGGCCAACATGACGCCTATCAAGGCAAGCGGCAGCGAGGCCATGATGGCAATGGGTTGTTTGAAACTGTTGAATTGGCTGGCCAGCACAATGTAGATGAACAGGATCGCCATCAGCATGGCGCTCAGAATGGCTGAAAAGGCATCTTGCTGATCTTTGGTAGAGCCCTGAAGGTCAAAATAGATGCCTTCAGGAGGCATTGTGTTCTTCATCATGGTTTGGACGTCTTCACCTACGTCGCCTGCAGGACGGCCTTGAACACTGGCAAATATAGCCTCGCGCCGCATCAAGTTTTGACGTCGAATCACCTCTGGATTTTGAGTCGGCTCAATTTTGGCAACGCGGGCCAGTTCAATGGCTTGCCCGTCCTTGGTGTACGCAACTGGTAATTTGTTCATCTGAACCAGATGCTGCCTTTCAATTTCAGGCAAACGCAAAACAACTTGAACTTGTTCGCCGTCGCCAGCCAACCATGTGGTGGCCACTTCACCATTGACATAAGCCCTTAAGCTTTGCGCAACTTGTCCTGCATTCAGACCGAGTTCACGCATGGCCAGATCATCTAATTTAACGCTGTAGGCGGTCAATCCTGGTTTGACAGAAATATCGACATCCACAATGCCGGGAATTGTTTTGATCTTGTCTGAAAATTCCTTTGTGAATTGAGACAAGCTTGCAGAATCATTGCCTAGAACTGCAATGTATATAGGACGATCTAGCCCAATGGCAACTTCAATGCCAGAAACAGGTTGTGTGATTTTTCGCAATTCCTCTTCGATTTGCTTTTGAGTTCTCTGACGTTCTGTTTTAGGCTTCAAGACAATGTTGATCGCCGCTTGATTGCGGCCTACCAAAAATCCAGCGTCGCTGCCACCAATGACTGTCACAACGGTACTGACCTCAGGCACTGCACGAATGAGGGCTTCCACCTGAGACAACTTTTCGCTGCTTCTTTGCAAGCTGGAACCTACTGGCAAGCGCATGGTGATTTGAATCAAGCCTCGATCAGTTTGGGGAATGAATTCCGTACCCACCAACTTGCTCAGCCAAACTGCTGCCAACAAACTCATCACGCCAATCAGCAAGATGAACAATCGATGGGATATCTGCATTTTGGAACCAATGCGCCAACCAGCATCATCAAATATCCAATGAATCAAAGACTCGTAAGCACCATGACAAGCCGCCATGAAGCGGTCAACTTGCTGAATTAGAAATCCTAAAACAGGCAGGTGCGTGAGTTTGGCATTGGGTGGTTCTGCCCAAACACTCGACAGCATAGGGTCTAGCGTGAAACTGACCAGCAATGAAATGATGACCGCAACAACCACCGTGATACCAAATGGGAAAAACAATCTGCCCGTTATACCGTCCATAAAAGCCATGGGCACAAACACGGCGCAGATGGCAAATGTCGTGGCTAAAACAGCCAGACCAATTTCTTCAGTGCCTTCGAGTGCAGCTTGCATGTGCGATTTGCCCATCGCCAAATGACGAACAATGTTTTCTCGAACCACAATGGCATCGTCAACCAACAAACCAATGCACAGTGACAGTGCCATCATCGTCATGAAGTTCAAGGTAAAGCCAAAAGCCTGAACCGCAATGAAACTGGAAATGACAGAAATTGGCAAAGTCAAACCTGTAATCACGGTGCTCCGCCAAGACTTTAAAAACAAGAGCACAATGGCAACCGTGAGCAATGCGCCTTCTAGCAAGGTCTTTTGCACACCCTTCAGAGAAGCTTTCACCCAATCACTGTTCAAGCTGATGGTGCGCACATCCACATCGGGTGGAATTTGTTTTTGCAGTTCGAGCAATGCCTCTTTGATGCCCTCACCCGTGGTCACAATGTTGGCGTCTTGTTGCTTGAAGACTTCGATCGTGACAGCCCGCTTCTCATTGATGCGAGCCATGGAGTCCAATTCACGTTCCCGCAAATACAAATGACCAAGGTCGGCGACCGTGATGGGCAGCGACTGTCGCTGCATCACCACCACAGAATTCAAGTCAAGAAAGTTTTTAGCGCGACCTTCCATGCGAAGAATACCGTCTTGGATCGCGTTGGAAATCAGGCCAATTGGCGCATCTTGATTTTGTGACTTCAGCGCATTGCTTAAATCTGCTGGCAGCAATGCATTGGCTCTTAACTTTTGCTGATCCAAGTCAATTCTGACCTCGCGAGTGGCATTGCCTGAAATTTTGATGAACGCCACACCATCAATGCGCTGAAGTCTTTTAACGACTTGCAGTTCAGCCAGCATTGAGACATCGCGGTGGGTTTTGCTCGTAGACAAAACGCCAATGACTGCAACGGGCTCAGAAGCTTCGTTGTTGACACGCAAAACCAAGGGTGTCTTGGCATCTTTCGGGAAACTTGCTTGAACAGCCGCAATTTTGTCGCGAACATCTTGCATGCCGCGAGCCATGTTGGCATTCAAATTAAATTCAACACTGGTTTGACTTCTGCCCTCAAACGAACGCGATGTGATGCGCTTCACACCCGCTATGCCATTCAATGCCTCTTCAATTTTTTTGGTAATTTCTTCCTCAACGGATTGAGGCGATGCGCCTGGGTACATCACGTCCACATAGGCAATGGGCAAATTAAGGTCAGGTAATTGCTCAACACCTAATTTGACATAAGAAAAAACACCCAGAACGCACAAGGCGAACATCACCATGACGGCAAAAACGGGTCTGGCAATGGAAACCCGGGTGACCCACATCAGGGCTTGACCTCGTATCGGGTGCCCTCTTTCAAGCCCTCAAACCGCAGCGCCAATACTTGATCCTCGGCCTTCACGCCATCCAAAATATAAGCATTCAAACCCTGAGAGTCCTTCATCCCGACTGTGACCGTTTGACGCTGCAATGCGCCTTGTCTAAGTGCCCAAACAATGTTTTTACCGCCCTCCTCCTGAATTGCGCTAAGGGGCAGGGTAAGACCAGAAGTCGCCAGTGCGTAGGAAACTGTGGCCGTCCCCATCAGGCCAGGGCGAATGCTTGCTGCCTTCGGACTGGACAAAGAAATAAAAACGGGCAATGCTCTGGCCGCAAATTCATTGCCTGGACTGATTCGCTCAAGCCGCCCGGCAATCGGCTTGGCCACACCTTCCAATGAAATATCTATCATTTGGCCAGGTTTGAGCAATTGGCTGGCTGCACTGTCGACCATGGTTTTGAATTCGAGCCGGCCCGGATTGACCAGACTCAGGACTTCTTGCTCCATCGAAAGCTTTTCACCGACCAATGCATGTCGCTTTGAAATAATGCCATCAATGGGCGCCGTCAGAACGGCATCACTCAACAACTTACGGTGCGCCACCGCAGCACTCTCAGCGGCCTTGAACTGAGCTTCAGCGCTTGACAAATTCACATTGGAACTCACAAGTGCATTTTGCGAAATAAAGCCTTGCGCTGCTAGGTCAGCATTGGCTTTGTGTTGCGATTGAGCAAAATTGAAAGATGTTTTAGCAGCAAGCAAAGCGGCTTCTTTTTCATCGGTTCTGGACTTTAAATCGCTGATGTCAATTTCAGCTAAAACCTGACCTTTGCGAACTTCGCTTCCTTCTTGCACATGAAGTCGCATGAGGACACCCGCCGTTTTGGCCCGCAAAGTTGCCAATTCAGTTGCGACCACGACGCCAGACATTTCAATGCGCCCAGAGAGCGATTGCTGGGTGGGGTAAGTCACTTCTTGCGCTTGAAAAACTTTGATTTGAACTTTGTTTTCAGCTGGTTTTTTTGCTTCAAGTCGGAACCAAATCAAGGAACCCACGCCAAGCGAGACAACAAGAAGGATTGCTGAAAATTGGCGTGTTCGATTTTTCAAGTTCATTGGAAATAATTATTTTGCGGCATTGCGCACGCAATCGGCAAAGTAGCGCTTCACGCCGTCATCGCCTTTCTCCTCCACCAAACCATGAATGTCGGTTTCAAAGCCAGGACACTGAAGATTGAATTCGCGGGAAAACTTCAGGTAATCAACAATTTTTTTGTTGAAGACTTCGCCCGGTACCAGCAAAGGAATACCTGGCGGGTAAGGCGTCACAAGCCCCACCGTGATGCGACCTTCTAGCTCATCAATCGACACACGCTCCGTTTGACGGCGTGCAATGTGTGCATAGGCGTCAGCGGGCGTCATGGCAGGTGTGAGGTCAGACAAATACATTTCGGTTGTCAGACGTGCCACATCGTATTTGGCATACAGCGTGTGAATGTGCTGGCACAAATCGCGCAATCCCATGCGCTCATACTTGGGTTGCTTCTGGCAAAACTCCGGCATGATGCGCCACATGGGTTGGTTGCGGTCGTAGTCGTCCTTGAACTGCTGCAAAGCAGTCAGCAAAGAATTCCAACGGCCTTTGGTAATGCCAATGGTGAACATGATGAAGAAACTGTACAAGCCGGTTTTTTCCACCACCACGCCATGTTCCGTCAGAAACTTGGTCAGCACGGAAGCTGGAATACCTGTTTTGTCGAATTTACCATCCAAGTTCAAACCGGGTGTGACAAGGGTGGCCTTGATGGGGTCGAGCATGTTGAAGCCGTCGGCCATTTGACCAAACCCGTGCCACTTGCCGCCCTTCTTTTTCGGGTCGCTGCGCAAAATCCAATCTTCGGCACGACCGATGCCTTCATCGACCAAGTTTTCGGGTCCCCAAACCTTGAACCACCAGTCCTTGCCGTATTCGTCATCCACTTTTCGCATGGCTCGGCGAAAATCAAGTGCCTCGGCAATACTTTCCTCTACCAAGGCCGTACCACCTGGCGGCTCCATCATGGCCGCCGCAACGTCGCAACTGGCAATGATGCTGTACTGCGGGCTGGTGCTGGTGTGCATCAAATACGCTTCGTTGAACAAGTGACGGTCAAGCTTGGTGTTTTGTGAGTCTTGAATCAACACATGGCTGGCCTGGCTGATGCCCGCTAACAATTTGTGAATCGATTGCGTGGCATAGACCAGTGAATGTTTAGGTCGTGGGCGTTTTTTGCCCATGGCATGGTAAGTGCCATAAAAAGGATGGAAGGCCGCATGAGGCAACCAAGCTTCATCGAAGTGCAGATTTTCAACATAACCATCGAGCATGCCCTTGATGGTTTCGGTGTTGTACAAAACGCCGTCGTAGGTTGATTGCGTCAAGGTCATGACCCTGGGCTTGACTTTTTTGGCATCAACGCCTTTGAGCAATGGGTTGGCTTTGATCTTGGCCTGAATGCTGGCCACCGAAAATTCACTTTGTGGAATGGGCCCAATGATGCCGTAATGATTGCGTGTTGGCTTCAAGAAAACGGGTATGGCACCCGTCATGATGATGGCGTGCAAAATAGACTTGTGGCAATTGCGATCAACCACCACCACATCACCCGGCGCCACAGCGTGGTGCCAGACCATTTTGTTGGATGTGCTGGTGCCATTGGTCACAAAGAAACAATGGTCGGCATTGAAAATGCGGGCTGCATTGCGTTCACTTTCACCGATGGCGCCATTGTGGTCTAACAATTGGCCCAACTCTTCAACGGCATTGCACACGTCTGCGCGCAACATGTTCTCGCCGTAAAACTGATGGTACATCTGCCCCACAGGGCTCTTCAAAAATGCCACGCCACCGGAGTGACCGGGGCAGTGCCAAGAATAAGACCCGTCTTCGGCGTAATCCAACAAGGCTTTGAAGAAAGGCGGTTGAACGCCTTCTAAATAACTTTTGGCTTCTCGAATGATGTGGCGTGACACAAACTCTGGCGTGTCTTCAAACATGTGAATAAAGCCATGCAATTCTCGCAAGATGTCATTGGGAATGTGACGCGAGGTTTTGGTTTCGCCGTAAATGTAGATAGGCACATCTGCATTTTTGCGACGAACCTCTTCAATGAAAGCACGCAAACTTAAAACGGCTGGATCCAGATCGGGCCCAGGGGTGAACTCTTCATCATCAATCGATAAGATAAAAGCACTGGCCCGCGACTGCTGCTGCGCAAACTGTGACAGATCGCCATAACTGGTCACACCGAGAACTTCAAAGCCTTCTGTTTCAATGGCTTGTGCCAAGGCACGAATACCCAGTCCAGAGGTGTTCTCAGAGCGGTAGTCTTCATCGATGATGACGATTGGAAAACGAAATTTCATAGGGTCCCCGCCTTGGGTCAAAAAAGTAGACAACAGGGGCGAAGTGTAATGAATAAACGGACCCACAGCGGATTTTGGACTCAAGAATCTATGCCTAAACTGCTATACTCGAAGGCTCGGAGCGGTGGATGAGTGGTTTAAGTCGCACGCCTGGAAAGCGTGTGTGGGTTTATCCCCACCGCGGGTTCGAATCCCGCCTGCTCCGCCATCTTCAAAACCCTGCTAGAACCTTGTTTTAGTGGGGTTTGTTACTAAGCGCATGAACATTTTCACAAGCCCTTTGTTCAAAATCCCCGGATACAGGCGGATGTGGTTCTCCATTTTGTTCAGCAATTTAGGCGGGCAAATCACCCTTCTCGCGCTGCCTCTTACGGCCGTTTTCCTCTTAGATGCTTCCCCGACACAAATGGGCTTGCTCACCGCCATGGAAATAGCGCCCTTTGTCTTGCTGTCATTGCCAGGTGGCGTGTTGTTAGATCGGATGCAAAAACTTCCGGTCTACATTGCTGGCGAATTTGTCATGGGACTGTCATTGTTAAGCATTCCCTTGGCTTGGGCCTTTGACTTCTTAAGCATCCATCTGATGTATGCCGTGAGCTTTGCGTTGGGCGCGGTCTACACCATCGCTGGCTCGGCATCGCAGTTGGTTCTCACCCAATTGGTTGGTCGCGACAAATTGGTGGAGGCTTATTCACAAAATGCCATTGCCGGCTCAATGGCTGAAGTGATGGGGCCAGGACTTGCGGGCATCTTAATCAGGGTATTCGGTGCACCCCTGGCCTTGGTCATGGACGCTGTCCTCTTAATTGGTTCCGTGCTCATGCTCAAAGCCATTCGCATCCATGAAGAAGTGCCACCTAGGTCAACATGGAAAGACAGATCCTTCAAAGATGAACTGATGAAAGGTCTCAACTTTGTCCGTTCCCATCCCATGCTTCTTGAAATGGCGGCCACAGTAGGCGCGTGGCAGTTTTTTGCGCAAATGGCGCTTTCTGTTCAGATTATTTTTGCAGTCAAGGACTTAGGGCTTGATGAAACTTTGGTTGCCATGAGTTTCATCGCCATGGGACTGGGTTCTGTATTAGGTGGCATGGCGGGTCCACCGATCTCGAAAAAAATTGGCTTAGGCCCAGCACTCATTGTGGGCATTGCCATCACCTCCGTTGGCTGGATCAGTCTTTTGCTGTTTGAGGGTTTGCTGCCCAGTATTTTCTTATTTTCTTGGATGCTCATTTGCTTCAGCTGGGGCGCCACTTTGCTCTTCGTGAATTTTTTATCTCTGAGGCAATCGTTTACCCCCACAGAGCTTCTGGGCCGCATGACGACCACCATGCGCTGGCTAATTACATTGCCTGCTGCGCCAGGTGCTCTATTAGGTGGCTGGATGGCGGAGCACATTGGCATGCGAAGTTCACTTCTTTGCGCAGGCATTGGCACACTTATAGTGGCCGTGGTTGCCACGGTACGTCCGTACTTGAAGTCCATCAAGCATTTGCCTGAAATCAAAGACTCAAATCTGCAGAAGCATTGAATGCCGAAAAAGATTCAGTGTTAAACGCTGATTGCTTCTTGAACTTTAGGTACAGCCGCCAACAATGTTTGGGTATAACCGTGCTGCGGCGCCTGGTAAATTTGAGCGGCATCGCCTTGTTCTACCACATGGCCTTTGTTCATGACCAACAAAGAGTCGGACATGTAGCGCACCACTTCCAAGTCGTGAGAGATGAACAAGTAACTAAGGCCTAATTCTTTCTGAAGATCTTTCAGCAAGTTAAGCACTTGGGCTTGCACGGACACATCCAAGGCTGAAACCGCTTCGTCGAGCACCACCACCTCAGGAGACAAGCTTAAAGATCGGGCAATGGCTATGCGCTGTCGCTGGCCCCCTGAAAACTCAAAAGGATAGCGCTTCAATGCAGGTGCGGGCATGCCCACTTTGTCTAACAAACCAAGTGATCTTTTCTCCCAATCTGCGCTGTTTGCACCGATGCCGTGCAGTTGCATGGGCTCACTCAAAATTTCGCCCACTGTGAAACGCGGATTCAAGGATGCATAGGGATTTTGGAAAACAATTTGAAGCCTGCGTTTGTAAGATGCAAATTCCTTGTTCGACATGTCAAATAAATTTTGACCATCGAAAAACACCTTGCCGGCTGTGGCTTCGTGCAGTCTAAGCAGACACAAACCAACCGTGGTTTTGCCGGAACCTGACTCGCCTACCAAACCCACAGTTTGACCCCGCATCAATTGAAAACTGACGTTTTCAACAGCCACAAAATCATCATTTTGAAACCAAGGCCCCGACCGTTTAAACACTTTGCGAAGCCCTTGTACTTCCAACAAAGGCTTGTCTAAATTTGGTTTGGCAACAGGCACTGCGCGGGCATCGGCCGCCGTTGAACTGGCCAATGGCAAACTTTCAGCCGTGCTGGCAGACATCCAATCGTCAATGGTTAAAAGTCTTTTGCCCTGCCTGTCCACACTGGGCCGACAACTTAGAAGGGCCTTGGTGTAAGGGTCTTGAGGTTGGCTAAACAGTGTTCTCACAGGGCCTGCCTCGCGAACGGTGCCTTTGCGCATCACCACCGCATGATCGGCCACTTCACTGACCAAGCCCAAATCGTGCGTGATGAAAAGCATGGCCATGCGGCGCCTCTCGCGCAATTCGGCCAGAAGCAACAAGATTTGACGTTGCACCGTCACATCCAAAGCCGTGGTGGGTTCATCTGCAATCAACAGTTCGGGTTCACAGGCCAGTGCCATGGCAATCATCACGCGTTGCTGCTGGCCACCCGACAGCTCATGCGGGTAAGCATTGACGCGTTTTTGGGGCTCGGGTATGCCCACTTCTTCTAGGAGTTCACACGCGCGCGCAGCGGCCTGTTTGTTTGTAACCTGCTTGTGAATTTTCAGCATTTCAGCCAATTGAAAACCGACCGTATAAACAGGGTTCAGTGACGTCATGGGGTCTTGAAATATCATGGCAATTCGTGAACCTCGAATCAGTTGCCACTCTGCCCTTGAAAGGTTTAACAATGAACGATTGTCGTACTCAATGGCCGAATGCAAAGCCACGATGGCATTTTGTGGGGGCAACAATCCCATGATGGCCAAAGCACTGACTGACTTGCCGCTGCCAGACTCGCCGACCAAGGCAACGGTGCGTTCCCGAGGGATGACAAATGAAACAGACTCAACTGCACGAACAGGCGCCTTGGAGGCACTGATGAAATCGACAGTCAGATTTTTAACTTCCAACAAATTGTCAGAAATTTGGGCGATGGGCGGAGGATGTCTGCGTGTTGCCATGTCAAGCATTCAATGGGTGGGGCTCAGTGAATCACTTTGGGATCTAAGGCATCCCTCAATGAATCGGTGAGGAGGGACAAACCTGTTACAAAAATGGACATGGCAGCAGTTGCAGACAAGAGTTGCCACCAATAACCCACCAGCAAATCATTTTGGGCTTCTGTCAACATGGTGCCCCATGAAACGCCATCAACGGGCACACCGAATCCGAGAAAGGACAGAATCACTTCTGCTTTGATGCAAGAAACAGTCAGCAGTGAAAACTGAACCAAAATGACGTGGCTGACATTGGGCAAAATATGCACAAACATGCGGCGATTGTTGGACGCGCCAATGGCATCTGCCGCCCTCACATAGTCTCGGCTTCGGTGCTTGAGGTATTCACCCCGAATCAATCGGTAAGTACCCGTCCATCCAGTGGTTCCCAAAATGAGCACCACGGCCATGGTGCCCTTGGTATTCAAAACGGCCGCAATGGCCAAGATGAGCAAAATACCAGGAATGGAATGAAAAACGTTGTAAAGCCAGTTGCTCAAGTCATCCACAACGCCGCCGTACCAACCCGATACGGCACCCAAAACAGAACCCAAAAGCGTGGCCATGAAAGCAGCAGCCAAGCCCACCAAAATACTGGTTTCTGCACCTTTGATCGTCTTGGCTAAAACATCTCGGCCCCATTTGTCTGAGCCCATTGGCAGATGAGTGGCCAAGGCGTTGACCTTGTCGCCTGCCGGCTTTACAGCTTTTTGAGCAAGCTCCCATTGCGGTGCGATGGGGTCTGCGACGTCCGTTGGCGTGGGTTCGTAAAGCACAACTTCAGGGATGGCTTTGTTGGCGTCATTGCCTTGAAATCCACTCATGGCCCAGGATGGCGGCGCATTGCTAATGGCCACTTCTTTTTCCCAATCTGAAGACAGTGTCCCTAGCATGGTGGTGAACACCAAGGCCAAACTGAGAACCACGGTGATACCACTCCATACGCCTACGCGATCAGATTTAAAGCGACGCCAAGCCAGCGCCCATGCGCCCTCGCTTACGTGACTGACAGAAGCATTGGCGGTCGAGGTGCCCAAGGGATTGGCCGAGTTGTAAGCTGAATTGGGGTGACTTTGCATATTCATGAGATGAGTGATCGGATTTCAGCGCAATTGAACACGAGGATCGGTTAAGCGATACAAGACGTCACCGATCAGATTGAAAATCATGGTGGCAATGGCGACATAAACGGTCACAGCCTTGATGACTGGAAAATCACTTCGCTCCACAGCCAAAATAATTTCTCGGCCAACACCTGGAATGCCAAAGAATCTTTCCAACAAAAAAGCGCCAAGCAAGAGCCCTGGCAAATTCGAAATCACAAAGGTGATGACAGGAATCAAGGCATTTCGCAAAACATGCACAAACATCACACGCGGTTCGGAGAGCCCCTTGGCTCTGGCTGTTCGCACATAGTCTTGATCGACTTCGTCCAGCACGAAACTTCGAAACAAACGCGTATTGGGGGCAATGCTGACCACCAAGCCCAGCAAAATCGGCAGCGGCGCATAGGTGCTGATGTTTTTCCAGTAGTTGTCGCTCCAACCTTGCACTGGAAACCAACCCAAGCGGTAGGCCAACACATATTGTCCCAAAATGATGAAGACCAAAATACTGACGGACATCAAGGCTGTAAACACGACCATGGTGCCGCGGTCAACAGAAGAGCCTCTGACCCAAGCAAGCCCCAAGGCCAAAACCAATGCAATGATTGTTTCAATCAAGAGCAGAGGTGCCATCAAAGTCAGCGAAGCGGGTAAGCGGGTTGCAAAAATATCGGCAACCGATTCGCCTGTGGTCCAACTGTTGCCAAAATTGAATGTGGCAACCTGTTTGACAAAAATCCACAACTGAACAGTGAGGGGTTGATCAAGCCCCAGCTCAGCCCGAATGCTGTCAATTTGTTCTTGGTTTGAAAACAAGCCAGCCAGCACATAGGCTGGGTCGCCACCAATCCAATTGAAAAGAAAAAATACCAACAAGATCACACCGGCCAAAGTTGGAATCATTTGCCAGATGCGGCGAAAGATGTAGGCACTCATATTGCAGTGCCTTTAAGGTTTTTGAATGTCATAGTAAATCCAATCACCCAAGATCAAGGGGTGTTTGCGAAAGCCTTCCAAACGCTGATGGCTCAGCCGCGTTGCAATGCCTGTTGAACTTAATCCGAGCACGCCATTGACTTCCATCAAACGGTACATGTTGTGCAACACGCGCGTGCGTTCAGGGCCGTCGGGCAAGCGCTTGAGTTGTTCAAAATAGGCGTCGTATTCTGCATTTTCAAAACATGCGTAATTGTTTTGACCAATGGTTTTGGAATACAAGAGCTTCATCACAAATTCGGCCTCGGAAGACCGCGTCCAACCCAAAGCCCAAGAAGGTATGGCGCATTGTTTGCCCTGCTTGAGCATTTCGGGAAACTTGTCTTTTTTAACCTTGAGCCGAATGCCCAATCGGTCCATCGATTTTTTCCAAAGCTCATCCCTTTCACGGTCCACAGAAGAGGTGGACGAGTAAATGGTGAACACCAGTGGTTTGCCGTCTGGTAAGTTGCGATAGCCTTTGGCATCCTTTTTGTAGCCAAATTGATCTAGCAAGGCATTGGCAGACAAGGGGCTGAACTTCACAATGCTTTTGTAATTGGGGTCATGTCCGGCAATGACCGGTGACACCATTTGCTGGGCCTTGACGGCTTGACCTTTTCGGATGACTCGAATCTCTTCGTCCACATCAAAACCCATGATGATGGCGCGCCTGAGTGCAATTTTCTCAGGGGTGTAACCACCAATCACAGGATCCTTCATGTTGAAGAACTGATATCGAATATCAGGCTCAACACTTCGGTACATGTTGACACCCTGTGCCACCCAAGTTTGGAGCAAATCATTGTTGGGTGTCAGCGCTTTTTCGATGAACGAGGGTGGCACTGCCACGGCATCAATTTCTTTGCCGCTGAACGCCAACCACATCGATTGTGGCTCTTCAATGATGCTGACTTCGATGCGACCAATTTGCGGCATTTTTCTGCCTTGCATTTGGCTGGCGATGCGAAGTTCAACAGGTTTGTTGGGGGGCGGCTGAAAATCCCAAGTGAAACCGGGAAATTCAGGATTGGCTTTCAGAATAATCTTGGAACCACGAACCCATTTTTCAAGCATGTAAGGCCCTGTCCCAACAGGGTTGGCCATGATGCCCTCAAAGCCATACTTCTCAACCACCTCGCGCGCCATTCCGCCGGCGAATGGGTTGGTCAACAGGGACAGGAAATTTCGATCTGGCTGAACCAACTGTATGGCCAGTGTGTATCTGTCAAGTGAATAGATACCAGGGTGTTTTTGCTCATAATCAAACTGACCACTGGCCACCGCTTTCTTTCTTGAATCGGCAAAACCAAAAATCTTGTCATCGAAGTCAGAGACTTGAGGGCTGCGATTTTTAGGGTCTGCATGGCGCAGCAAGGTGTAGACAAAATCTTGCGCCGTGAGTTCACGCCTTTGGCCTTTGAAGGCTTCATCTGGTGTGAAGTACAGCCCTTTTTTGATTTTGAAGGTGTATGTTTTGCCGTCAGCCGAAATCACCGGCATCGAATCGGCGGCATCCGGGACGATCTGGGTCGGCATGGCCATCCAGTCGTAAGTAAGGAGTGGCTGAAAAATAGCGGCATTGATGGTGTTTGAATACAAGTCATTCACACGCACAGGGTCAAATCCGGTCTCTGGCGTTGGAAATGCGACGCGCAATACTTTTTCTGGGTCGGCCGGATTGGCTTTTGGATTGGGATTGGCAAGCCCTGCTGCGCAAGTCAGTCCTAAAAGCAGGCTCAGGCAGACAGTATGAAAAGCACGCCTTGAGCGCATCATTTTGGGACTTTCATTGAACGCCACTTTGAAACCAACTACAAAATGCACAATCTTCCTCAATCATGGGATGTCAACTTACACACGAATGACCAAGTTTGAAGAATAATCTAACTTCTACTTAATTCTTCACAAGTCACCATATTTAAGGGGTATTTTCTGCGGAGAGGCTAGAGCCTCAGGTAAACCCTTAAATGAAATTTTCCAATCTTCCAACAGTTCTCTCACCCATGACAAATCCTTTGCTCCAAAAATGGTCCACCCCTTTTGAAATGCCGCCCTTTGAACGGATCCATGCAGCGCATTTTCCTGAAGCTTTTAGCCAAGCCT
>Ga0114960_10002517_pt1 | contig 14219 bp, 11 predicted proteins | sample C_130625_MF_Meta_FD_92637 | JGI IMG/M metagenome (GOLD analysis project Ga0114960, IMG submission 92637) | Freshwater microbial communities from Lake Croche, Canada to study carbon cycling - C_130625_MF_MetaG | ecosystem: Environmental > Aquatic > Freshwater > Lake | place: Lake Croche, Canada... | reverse complement strand
CACCGTTCGCTGAGGCAGGCTTCTGAGCCAAGTGATTTGTCGTTTGGCCAATTGGCGCGTGGCAAAGACACCGCGATCGCGCAACTCCGACATGGGCAGTGTGCCGTCCAGTGCTTCCCATGCTTGTCTGTAGCCAACGCAGCGCATGGCGGGCAGGTCTGGCGTCAAGTCACCTCGGGCGCGCAAGTCTTTCACTTCGTCTAAAAAGCCATTCGACAGCATGTCATCAAAGCGTTGCTCAATCCGTTTGTGAAGCCATGATCGGTCTGTGGGCTCTAGGCTCAAGAGGGGCGCATTGGCCCAATGCAATGCATTTGAATTGGCTGGCTCGGCAGGGGCTACATTGAGTTGGTGAAAACTTGACAAAGCTTTGCCTGAAATTCTAAAAACTTCGAGGGCCCTAGAAATACGTTGACTGTCGGCAGGTGCTAAGCGTGCGGCCGTGAGGGGGTCAACTTCGCGGAGCAATGCGTGCATCGCAGGCCAACCCAAATTTTCAGCTTCAGCTTGAATGCCTGCGCGAACTTCTGCATTGGCAGCTGGCATGTTGTTCAAGCCTTCCATCAAAGCTTTGAAATACAGCATGGTGCCGCCCACCAAAATGGGCATTTTGCCGCGGCTGCGAATGTCTGCAACACAGTCCAATGCGTCATGGGCGAATTCAGCTGCACTGTAGGCATTCAGTGGGTCGCGAATGTCAATCAGGTGATGAGGCACTGCTGCCAATTCTGAGGCTGAGGGCTTGGCAGTGCCAATGTTCATGCCTTTGAAAACCAAGGCGGAGTCAACACTGATGATTTCAGCGCCACCTTGGTCTTGAAGATGCGCAGCAATTGCCAAAGCCAAGCCAGTCTTACCACTGGCGGTCGGTCCGGCGATGGCAAGCGCTTGAGGCTTCATGCTGTTTCGCGTTTTGCAATGAGGGGGATTTTGCGCACACCCAACCAAGCAACCAGGGCCAAGCAACTCGACCACACCAGCAAACCTTGGGCCAATGTCAGAAGTGGGTTGCTCATGTGCGTGCCAATCCAAGTGCCCATGCCAAACGCCACCAACATCATGGAAAAGCCATTCAAGGCAGACGCAGTGCCAGCCATTTCGGGAAAGGGTGCAATGCAGCCACTTTGGCCGCAAGGTTGATGCACACCGTGCGCCATCAAAAAGACATTGATGGGCAACATGACGGCCCAAGGTCCAAACCATGCTTGCCCAGGTCCTTCATAGGCGATGAAGAGCATGAGGACGCCTGCAAAAAGACTGGCAAAACTTGCATACACCACGCAAGTTTGGATGCTGATGCGCAACAACAACCAGCGGCAAATGAAGGTGCCCACAATGTACGAGAGCGACATGGTGATCATGAGCAATCCGTAAACCGTTTGACTCAAACCCATGCTCTGAGTGAAGACAAAAGAGGAAGTTGCAAGGAAGGTAAACAGCCCCGCAAAAGAAGCTGTGGACAGCGCGCTGTAAGCTTGAAAGGTGGGGTTGCTCACAATGTTTTGGGTTGCAGCCCATAAACTTTTGGCTTCAAGCGCATGTGGGTTGAGTTGCTGCAAACTTTCATCAAAGTAAAAGTAGAGAAGCAATGCCGTGACGAGTGCAAACAGCACCAGACTGCTGAGGGCCCAACGCCAGCCCAAGCACTCAGTTAAGAAGCCACCCACTGGGACACAGGTGCACGCAATGAGGCCAAGGCCAGAAAGCGCTTGTGACATGACTCTGGCGCCTTCTGTGGGCTCGTACAAATCACGCACAATGGCGCGGGCTGCCATGACGCATGCGCCCATGGCTACACCCTGAAGGGTTCGTGCGGCAATCAGGGCCTCCATGTTGGGCGCCAGGGCACAAATGACTGCAGATAATGCATAGACAAAAATGCCGCCCAACAGGACGGGTCGTCTGCCCCATTTGTCTGAAAGAGGTCCCCAAAACAATTGAGACGTACCAAAAGCCAGCAGCAGCGCCGTTAAGGTGAGCTGCGCTTGAACCATGCTGGCGCCAAAGCCTTGGGTGAGTGTGGGCAGGGCTGGCAAATACAGGTCTGTGGTGATGGGTTGCAAGCCAAGCAGCAAAGCCAACAAAAGGACGATCATGGCGGGACTGCGCTTGAGTCGACCTGCCTGCACCGGCAGGGCCTGGTCTATGGACGTCATCAACGACCCCTTAAAAACAAGGCATCTAATTCGCGCATTCCCACCTGTCGCCAAGTCGGCCGTCCATGGTTGCATTGGTCTGAACGCTCGGTGGCTTCCATTTGTCTAAGCAGTGCGTTCATTTCATCCAAGCTGAGTTTTCGGTTGGCGCGAACTGCACCGTGACAGGCCATGGTGGCCAAGATTTCATTTTGTGCCCGCTGCACCACTGTGGCCGCGTCGTGTTGGGCCAGTTCAGCCAACACACTGCGTGCCAGTTCAACACAATCGCCTTGTGCCAAAGATGTGGGTACAGCACGCACGGCCAATGTTTTGGCAGACAAAGCCGATACCTCTAGCCCTAATTGCATCAGCACTTCAGCGCAACTTTCGGCCGTGGCAATTTCTTGTGGCGTGGCAGAGAAAGAAGCAGGAATTAACAAGGGCTGGCTGGTAATTTGAGTGGTGTCGAGTTGTTGCTTGAGACGTTCATAAACAATCCGTTCATGGGCTGCATGCATGTCAACCACCACCAAGCCTTGGGTGTTTTCTGCCAAGATGTAAACACCTTGAAGTTGCGCAATGGCTCGTCCCAAAGGCCATTCATGTTCAGTTTGGCTTGCAACTGCTGGGGCAGTTTGCAATTGAATTTTTGCGCTAGAAAAGCTTTCAGGACTTTGTTCTGCGACTTGAGGCGGCGAGCTCCACAAGGCTTTTAAATCGGCCATCGCTCTGGCTGGATCTTCATGCAAGCGATCGGCGCCAAATGCCATGCCGCGCTGCGCCCACGTGTTGTGCGTGGGGGCCACTGAGCCCGCTTGAGTTGTTGCAGGCATGCTTGTTAGAAGTTGCGCGCGGGGCACTGCCAATGCACTCTCAATGGCGTGTCGCATCGCTTGATGCACTTCGCGGCTGTCTCTGAAACGAACTTCAATTTTGGTGGGATGGACATTGACATCGACACGCGTGGGGTCCATTTGTAAATACAGCACATACACAGGCTGCCGCTGGCCGTGCAGAACATCTTCATAGGCACTGCGCGCGCCATGCGTGATGACTTTGTCGCGCACAAAGCGGCCATTCACATATGCGAATTGTTGGTCAGCACGCGCACGTGCTGCATCGGGTGTGCCGGCCCTGCCTCTCACATGCACGGGGCCAGAACGAAAATCGATGTTGACTGAAGAAGCCACAAAGTCTTCACCCAAGACATCGGCCAAACGCTGATTCCAACCGGCTTCGCCAGGATGGCTGCGCCATTGCGCTGCAATCTTGCCTTCATGCCAAATGGCGAAGCTCACCTCAGGGCGAACCAAGGCGTGTCGCCTGACTGCTTCAATGCAATGCGCCAGTTCGGTGTTTTCAGACTTTAAAAAATGACGCCGTGCTGGCGTGGAAAAAAACAACTCTTTGACCTCAACGGTGGTGCCGGTGGCCCTGGCTGCGGGTTTCACTTCCCCCGTTTGGCCGTCCAACACGAAGGCACTGGACGCGCCCTCGATTCTCGACAAAAGGCTCATCTCAGACACTGAGTTGATCGCCGCCAAGGCTTCACCCCTGAAACCCATGGTGGCCACGGATTCCAAATCTTGAAGGCTCACAATTTTGCTGGTGGCATGGCGCTTTAAAGCTACAGCCAGCTCTTGTGCGGGAATGCCGCAACCATCGTCTTCGACCGCAATCAGCCGGATGCCGCCCCCTAAAAGTCTGAGCGTGATCTGGCGAGCGCCTGCATCAATGGCGTTGTCGACCAACTCTCTGACCACCGAAGCAGGGCGCTCGACCACCTCGCCAGCCGCGATTTGGCTGATCAGCACATCGGGCAATTCACGGATCGTTTGGCGGGGTATAGGTTCAGACATGCTCAAATTGTAGGTGCTTGGAGGCGGCTAGCGCTTGATGGCTATTGCTAAGTGGTCAAGAGGGGTCTGACAGGTCGCCAAGCAAGGGATAATCTGATGATGGACACCTTGATGCAATTGTTGGATTTTATTCTGCACGTTGACCGTTATTTGGAAACCTTTGTCACCCAATATGGGGCTTGGGTTTACGCCCTTTTGTTTCTGATCATTTTTGCAGAAACCGGTCTGGTGGTCATGCCCTTCTTGCCTGGCGATTCCCTATTGTTTGTGGTGGGAACCCTTTGTGGCACAGGACTCTTAAGCCTGCCTTTGACCATGGCTTTGTTGGTTGCAGCGGCCATTGCGGGAGATCAGTTGAATTACCGCATTGGCAGGTACTTTGGCCCCAAGGTTTTTCAGTGGGAAAGCTCACGATTTTTCAACCGCGCCGCTTTTGACAAAGCACACCATTTTTATGAAACCTATGGCGGCATCACCATTGTGTTGGCGCGCTTCATGCCTTTTGTGCGCACATTTGTTCCGTTTGTTGCGGGTGTGGCTGCCATGACGCCTTCGCGCTTCGTGTTGTTCAATGTGGCGGGCGCATTGATATGGGTATGTGGCTTAACGACTGCCGGCTATCTCTTTGGCGAAACCGAGTTTGTGAAGGCGCACCTGAGTCAAATCATTTGGGCCATGATTTTGGTCCCCGGCTTGATAGCCCTTTGGGGTGCTTGGCGCGCGCAACGATCTTAAGGGAATGCCACTTTAAGTGCTGCGTTTTCGCGCCAAAGGTGGGTTGCGTTCAAAGTACTTTTGCAATCCCTTGACCAGCGCATCAGCGATGCTGTTTTGATAAGTGTCATCTGACAATTTGGCCTCTTCATCGGGATTGCTGATGAAGGCTGTTTCCACCAAGACACTCGGTATATCGGGTGCTTTCAAGACGGCAAAACCCGCTTGTTCCACTTTGGGTTTGTGCAACCTGCCTACACCGCCAATTTCTCGCAAAAGGGCGCCTCCCAAATTCAGGCTGTCCTTAATTTGAGCCGATGTGCTCATGTCAAGCAGGGCTTGCTGCACTTGCGAATCTTTCACGCCAAAGTTCATGCCGCCAATGAGGTCGGCTTTGTTTTCTTGCGAGGCCATCCACTTCGCTGCACTGCTAGATGCTGCGCCTTGACTCAGTGCAAACACACTGGCGCCTTGTGCGTTGGGTGTGAAAAATGCATCTGCATGCACACTCACAAAGAGATCGGCCTGCACTTTTCTGGCTTTTTGAACCCGTACATGAAGGGGCACAAAGTAATCGGCATCTCGCGTCAGGTAGGCGCGCATGGGGCTGCCCTTGACTTGGCTGGCATTGATGCGATCTCGAAGCTTCAAAGCGATTTGAAGCACCACATCTTTTTCCTTGGTGCCATTGGGGCCGATGGCGCCCGGGTCTTCGCCACCATGGCCCGCATCAATGGCCACCACAATCAGTCTGTCGGTGATGGGCGGGGCTTGCACTGCGGGGTTGCTCGTTGTGGGTGCTTGGCTGTTTGAGGTGGAGGGAGGGTTGGCAGGGGCTGAGCCAAGGTTTTGATTTTTGTGGAGCCAGTCACTTAATGCATCGCTGCTTTGGGTGCGTTCTGCAATCCAACTTTCAAGCGGGTCCACCGGTGTAGTTGGGTAAAGATCTAGCACCAATCGATGTTGATAGGTGCCCACAGGCGTGAGTGCAAAAACTTGCGGCTGCACAGCTTGTTTCAAATCAAACACCATGCGTACGACGCCTGGGCTGTTTTGCGCCACACGCACGCCAGTGATGTTAGGGTCATCTGGTTTGATTTTCCCCACCCATTCTTTGATGGCGGGATTTAAATCCAAGCCTTCAATGTCAATGGCCAAACGGGGTGGTGAGGGCACAAAGGTGTACTTGGTTTTCAGAGCGACGTCCGACTCCAAAGTAACCCTCGAGTATTCTTTGGCCGGCCACACTCGGACCGCCAGCAAACTGGCGCCTCGACAAATGTCGACCCAGCCTAGCATCAAAGCCAGGCCAGACACTTTGAGCCATTCACGTCTTTGGAGCGACATGGTGAGCGACAAGCTGAGCGGCTTGAGAGCTTGCAAGGGCGGGGCTTGAATGGCGCAAGCCTTGCAAAATGGAAAGCCCTTTGCGGGTGTGTGTTTCGCAAATCACAAAACGGCCTTCTTGTTCGTTGACGGTGATGGCCAGTTTCAAATCTGCGACGGGCAACATACCGCGTGCTTTTTCTGGCCATTCCGCAATTTTCAGTCCAGGGCTGGCAAATAAATCGCGAAAGCCGGCTTCTTCAAATTCTTGAGGGTCGTTGAAGCGGTAAAAATCAAAATGCCAGATGTTCAGAATTTCGGGATCCATGGGAACACCTGATGGCTGCAATTGAGAAGGCGATGAGGGACGTCTTGCCTCATGAGGTTCCACCACGGCATAAGTAGGGCTTTTAATGCGTCCCTCGACCCCAAGTGCCTTGAGCAAGTGCCTGACAAAAGTGGTCTTGCCGGCCCCTAAATCACCTTGAAGTTCGATGTAGGCATCTCTGAGTTCAATTTGCTGAGCCAGAGCTTGCGCAAATTTCTGTGTATGGTTTTCATCCGACCATAGCCAACTGGCCGTGCCAAGAGGCTCGGGAGTTCCTACAATCTCAGGGTGAACAACACTCATCATTCTCTTTCTGGTCTTTCAAGCACAGGCGCAATGGACACAGCCGCCTTGTGGTCTGAGTTGCAAATTGCCGCTCAGGAACTGGGATTTTCTCAAATTGGCGTGTCAAGTGTGGATTTGACCGAAGCTGAGCCAGGGCTTCAGGCTTGGCTGGCTGCCGGCTTCAATGGCAGCATGAACTATATGGCAAGCCATGGCCTAAAACGTGCTCGGCCTTCAGAATTGGTGCCTGGCACCCTCAGTGTCATCACGGTGCAAATGGATTACTTGCCAGGGAATGCGCCTGACTTGTCGGCTGAGTCTGAAGGGCAGGCATTGAATCGGCCCACGCAAGGCGTGGTGTCTGTGTATGCCAGAGGGCGGGACTATCACAAGGTGATGCGCAGCCGTTTGCAAAAACTCCAACATCGCATGGCCGAATTGATAGGGCCCTTCGGCCACAGGGTGTTTACCGATTCTGCGCCAGTCATGGAGGCCGAGTTGGCAGTTCGAAGTGGCCAGGGATGGCGCGGCAAAAACACATTGGTTTTGCAAAGAGAGGCGGGTTCCTTTTTCTTTCTGGGCGAGCTGTTTGTCGACTTTGCATTGCCAAACACGCAGGCCCTTACATCGCATTGCGGGTCATGCACAGCATGCATCGACTTGTGTCCTACACAAGCCATTGTGGCGCCGTATCAATTGGATGCCAGGCGTTGTATCTCTTACCTCACCATCGAACATGACGGAGAAATTCCGCATGAACTTCGCCCCCTCATTGGCAATCGAATTTATGGCTGCGACGATTGCCAATGGGCTTGTCCTTGGAACAAATACGCCAAGCGCAGTAGCTTGCCAGACTTTGATGCGCGTGAGCCTTTGATGGCGCCGCAACTGAAAGAGTTACTTCAATGGGATGAAGCTACTTTTCTGCAAATCACGCAAGGCAGTGCCATCAGGCGCATTGGCCATGCCAGATGGATTCGAAACGTGGCTTTGGCTGCGGGCAATGCCTTGAATGAAGCTGAGAAAATTTCAGCGCAAGATGCTGCCGCTTTGGTGGGTGCTTTAGAGCCTTGGTTGTCGCATCCCGATCCTGTGGTTCAAGAGCAAGTGGCCTGGTCACTGGCCCAACGCAGTTAAAACTTCAAGCCGCCCAATACACCCAATGCAAAAGGCAAACTCAAAACGCCCAGCAGCGTGGACAAAGTGACAAGGCCGGCCACATAGCCGCCGTTGTAGCCCATTCTGGAGGCCAGCACATAGCAGGTGGAGGCTGTCGGCAAACCAGAAAAAATAAGCAGTACCGTGGTTTGCAAAGGGGGCAGTTGAAAAAGCTGCGCCAAGGCCCAAGCCAAACAAGGCACCACCAAATGCTTGATCGCAAGGACCAAGCTGCCCAAGAATTTACCTTGGTTCAGCGCCTTCAATTCCATGCCTGCGCCCGCCGACATGAGGCCCAAGGCCAAGGAAGCCGCACCAATTCGCGACAAGCTGGGGTCTAAGACTTCTGGGACCCGAAACCCAAGAAAATTAAAAGCCAATCCACTTGTGGTGGCCAAGATCAGGGGGTTGCGAATCAGTTCGCGCAACATGCCTGATTCGCCATGGCGAGCCATGGGCCAAACGGCCCCCACATTGAACATGGGCACACAAAAACCAATGAGCACGGCAATCAGCAACAAACCTTCTGGCCCAGCCAAACGTTCGACCAAAGCCAAGGCAATGAAAGAGTTGAATCTGAAGCCTATTTGGGCGCTGGCTGCGTGGTCTCTGAGGTCTATTTTGTGGCGAACCCATGGCCAGTAAGGCATGCTGTTGCTGATCAAGATGGCCGAGAAGCCCATGGCAAGACCAGCTAGCAAAAAGCCAGATGTTGCATGGATGTCTAAGGGGCTTTTCACAATCGAGTGAAACAGCAAAATGGGAAACAAGAAGTAATAAACCAGGAACTCGACTTGTTGCCAAAGCGGCCGATTCAGGGGTGTGTACCGGCACAAGAAGTAACCGCACAAAATCAGGGAAAAATCTGGGAATAAAAGCTGAGCGTAGTTCACCCTATTAGCATAACGCTTGTCTTTGCGCTTTCTGCCTTCAAAGTGGGCCAGATATTGCTTATGATGCTAAACAGCTATTTACAGGAGTTTCGATGAGCCGTCGTTTGAGTTTGTTGACCGCAGCCGTCTGTGTTGTCTTCAGTGCCACTTCCAGCGCAGTTTGGGCGCAAAATTACCCCAGCAAAGTCATTAAGTTGCAGGTGCCTTTTGCACCGGGCGGCACCACTGACATTGTGGCCCGCGTCATAGCCGATCCTTTGGGCAAAGCATTGGGGCAGTCCGTGATTGTTGAAAACAAGGCAGGCGGCGGCGGTGTGGTGGGTGCCCAAGAAACAGTTCGCTCGGCACCTGATGGCTATTCATTGGGGGTGGCCACAGTGTCTACAACTGCCGCCAACCCAGCCATCAATCCTAAGAATCCGTACAACCCTGTTACAGACTTTACGCCCATCATCAACATTGCGGCCACCCCCAATGTGATCGCGGTACACCCCAGTTTTCCAGCGCGCAATTACAAAGATTTTTTAGCCGAGTTGAAAAAAAATCCGGGTAAATATTCCTATTCATCTTCTGGCACAGGCGGTATTGGCCACTTGCAAACAGAACTCTGGAAAAGCTTGGCAGGCGTTTTCATCACGCACATTCCATACCGTGGTGCTGGCCCTGCTTTGAACGACACAGTGGCGGGCCAGGTCCTCATCATTTTTGACAACTTGCCTTCAGCATTGCCCTTCATTCAAGCCGGCAAATTAATCCCCATTGTGGTGGCTGCACCGCAACGTTTGGCGCAGTTGCCCAACGTGCCCACCTTCAAAGAAGTCGGCTTGGAGCCCGTCAATCGCATGGCGTACTACGGTATTTTGGGCCCTAAGAATTTGCCCAAAGAAGTGGTCGATAAAGTGAGCAGTGGTGTGAAAAAAGCCTTGGAAGATCCTGCTGTTCGCAAGCGCATTGAAGACACGGGCTCCATTGTCATTGCCAACACGCCTGAGCAGTTTGCTGCTCAAATTAAAGCTGAATTTGATGTCTACAAAAATGTGGTGGACACTCAAAAACTCCGACTCGACTGATGAGTCCTGACAGCCAAGCCGCCATCGACCGCTTTGTTGATGCGGTTTGGCTAGAAGACGGTTTGTCGGCCAATACTTTGGCTGCATACCGGCGAGATTTAGCGGCCTTGGCGAAGTGGCTCAGTCAAACGACAGGCCAAGCCCTCATTGCGGTGCAAGAGTCGCACTTGCAAGCCTATTTTGCGGCCCGTCACAGTTTGACCAAAGCCACATCAGCCAATCGCCGCTTAACGGTTTTCAAGCGCTTCTACCGCTGGGCACTGCGCGAGCGAATTGTGGAAGTCGACCCCACCCTCAGAATGTTGGCAGCCAAGCAAGCCTTGCGGGTGCCCAAAACTTTGTCAGAAGATCAGGTAGATGCTTTGCTGTCTGCGCCTGATGTCAATATGGCACTTGGCTTGCGCGACAAAGCCATGCTGGAGTTGCTGTACGCCAGCGGTTTGCGGGTGACCGAGTTGGTCAAGCTCAAAACCTTGCATGTCTCTTTGAATGAGGGGGTGTTGCGCATCATGGGGAAAGGCAGCAAAGAGCGTCTGGTGCCTTTTGGTGACATGGCCCGCGACAGTTTGACGGACTACATGCAAAACGCGCGAGGCGCCTTATTGGGGGCCAAACAAACGGATGATTTGTTTGTAACCACCAGCGGCCCCAAAGCAGGAACCGCCATGTCGCGCATCATGTTTTGGCAGTTGATCAAAAAATACGCTGTATTGTCTGGCATCACTGCACCTTTGTCGCCACACACCTTAAGGCACGCTTTTGCCACGCACCTGCTTAACCATGGCGCAGATTTGAGATCGGTTCAGGTCTTGCTAGGGCATGCCGATATCTCGACCACCACCATCTACACGCATGTGGCCCGAGAAAGATTGAAAAACTTGCATGCCAAACATCATCCGCGGGGTTGAAGTGTTCATCAGGCGCCGTTGCGTTTGAGGAACTTGCCTGAGCCGAGACCTGTCACTGTGCCATTTTCAAAGGCCCACTCGCCGTTGAGCAATACCTTGTGAATGCCTTCGCACATTTGATGTGGGTGCTCATAGGTCGCTTTGTCTTGTATCTTGTGCGGGTCAAGCAAAACAAGATCTGCGTAAGCGCCCACTTGGATGACGCCACGGTCTTTGATGCCAAACCGCTTCGCAGACAAGCCTGTCATCTTGTGGATGGCTTGGGGCAAGCTGAACAACTTTTCATCTCGGCAATAGTGAGCCAAGACCTTGGCAAAGGCACCCCATAACCTTGGGTGAGGACGTTCGTCATGAGGAAGTCCGTCAGAGCCGATCATGGTAAGGGGATGCTGCAAGACGCGTCTGACATCATCTTCATGCATTTGAAAATAACAAGCGCCCCCGGGCATGAGCTGGAGACACGCATCTTGCTCACTTAAGTGCCATTGCTTGGCAATGTCTTTTAAATACCTCCCCGCCATTTCGGGGTGAGACTCGCTGCGTGTGATCAAAATGGGAATGACGCCATCTACCAGATCCACACGCAACAAAGTAGACCCTGCATTGTAGGGATAGGCATCCAACCCAACTTCCTGCTGCTGACTGATGCGATCTAACAAGGCCAGTGTTTCAATGGTTCGGCCCCAATTTTTAGGACCAGCACATTTGTGGTGAGAAAGTATCCAAGGGACCCTGCCTGCTTGGGCTGTGTCTGCGGCTTCATGCATGGCCTCAATGATGCTGTCCATTTCTGAGCGCATGTGCGTGACATACACACCACCATGCTGGCCTACAACGCGGCTGAGGGCTTTCATTTCTTCTTCGTTGGCCGCCGCTGCGGGTTGGTAAAACAAGCCAGAGGAAAGGCCCAGAGCACCCTCTTGTAGGGCAAGGTCCAAATGCTGAGTCATCGCAGCAACTTCATCTTGAGAAGCAGCTTTTTCAAAATCAGCCATACAGACTGCGCGCAATGTTGTGTGTCCAATGAGGACGCCTACATTCACAGACGGCTTCGCAGATTCAATGGCCTTGGCATATTCAGAGAGTCGGCCGTATTTAAATTCTGTGGTGTGGAGTAAATCCAAAGGAGAGTGAGGGCGATTCGTGATCAAAGGCACCAAAGACAAACCACAGTTACCCGTAATAACTGTTGTGACGCCCTGCGAAACCTTGGCCAGCATGCTCGGATTTAGCAAAACTTGCGCATCATCATGCGTGTGTACATCAATGAAACCAGGTGTCAGGGTCAGGCCCTGACAGTCTAGAACCTCACAATTTGGATGCGAGGCTATTTCTAGGTGAGATTCAATTTTTGCAATTCGATCACCTTTGACCAAAACATCGCATGCTTTTGGTAGCGCACCCGTGCCATCCATCATGATGACATTTTTCAGAAGTTTCTTCTGGCTTGTGCCTATTATTTGGCCATTCATACCGGCGATTCCTTTTGAGAATTGGGCCATGTCCAGTGTGGCCATGTGTGTTGGTCGACATCTTGCCCGTGCTGTTGCAATACTTCTCTGTACTGCATTTGAAGATTCACGCTGTCTGGACCGAGTTCTTTCAAAACCAAAATCATCAAAAGCTCGATGATCAAGAGATGTGCAATGTAAGCCTCAGTTCCCACCCGCATGACGGCATCGGGCGGTACCATGACATCAATCACAACATCAGCAATTTCTGCCAAGGGTGTGTGTGGTTGCGTGATGGCAATGACCTTGGCACCCTGGGATCTGGCAAACGTGGCGGACTCGAGCAAAAAGGGCATTCGACCCACGTGAGAAATTGCCACTGCCACCCCTTGTGTCCCGAGCGAGGCAGCAGAAATCAATTGCTTATGGGCATCGTGAAAGGCGTACGCAGATTTACCAAGTCTGAAAAGCCTACCCTGCAAGTCATCCGCCATGAATGCAGAAGTTGTTCCCACTGAGTAGCAATCTACCCGCGTTGCATTTGCGATCAGTTGTGCTGCTTCAACCAAAGTTCTGGGGTTGAGTTGGTGTTGAAGCGCTGTAATGGAAGCTGCCGCACCGCCTAAAATCTTTTGAATCATTTCTTGGCTGGTGTCTTCAAGACTTACAGATCGATGGACCAAAGAAGTGCGTCCCAAGTCTTGAGCCAAGGCCAACTTGAACTCACGCACGCCTTCAAAACCAAATTGTCTAGCCGTTCGCATGATGGTCGGCATGGAGACTTGTGCCTGGAGGGCCATGGCGTCGACACTCAGAGACAGTGCTTTTTCAGGATCTTTCAAAATGACGGCGATCACTTGCTGTTGTGCACGTGGCAAAACAGCTGCTTTGTTTTTCAAGCGTTTGAGCAGGGAAGAAGCGACTGCGTTCATGGTTTGATTTAGAAATTCACAGAAATGGCACTTTGAACGCCATACTGATCATTCACAACAGGCATCCATCGCCACTTGTCAAAGGTGGTGCAAGGGTGTGAAATGCCACTGCCCACCATTTGGCCTAATTGGGGTTGTTCAGAAAGTGGCGCATTGGCGTCGTATCTCAAATAGGCATGTTGGTCATTCAGCGCTTCAATGTGCCAATGCGAAGGAACAGCCTGAACGGCTGAGTCACCCAAGTTGGCTCGCCAAATTGCAACGGGCAAATCTAAGTCGTAGGAGACATCGCGTTTACCCATGGTCAGAAGTGCCAGTCCAGGTTCTGGACAAGATTGAATGCTGCTGATTACTTCGAGTGCCGGCTTGAGAGTTTCGCGAAGTTGCAGTCTCTCTCCAACGCATTGCAACATTTTTCTATATTGCAAATGGTCATGTGTGAGGTAGCAGCCTGAGCGCAAGATGCCCCTAGCAGGTCGTTGGAGATGAGGCTTTAAGTTTTCTGCGACCAGATCGAAAATGGCAGAGCCACCTGCTGTAAGCAATACCTCATCGTGTTCAAACAAGTTCTCCTCTTCGCATGCAATGGCCAGAGCCTGAATTCGATGCATCAACGCAGCGACTTGAGTTTGATCGTGAACGTGATCGCAGGTTGCCAACGCGCCTTCATAAGATTCAATGCCACACAGTTGAAGACCTTGAGTTGACTTGATGAGACGCGCCAAGGCCAGTGCTTGCGCAGGGTCTCTGCAACCAGTGCGTTTGCCATCAATGCCCAGTTCTAGGAGAACTGTGAAGTGGGTTTTTGATTGTCGAATAGAGCGCCAATGCTCAATAGCCTCAATCTGAGCCACTGAATCGATTAAAAAATAAACGCTTAAGTCGGAGTGTGTCTGCAGCAACAGGGCCAAAGCGTCTAAATCTGGCGACTGGTAAACCTGGTTGGCAATGATGATGCGCTTCACGCCATGCCTAGCGCCCATGCTGGCTTGGAAAACGTTTGCAAAACTGATGCCCCAAGCCCCGGCCTTAATTTGCATGGCATACAACTCAGGCGACATGGTTGTTTTGCCGTGTGGGGCGATGTCTAGGCCGCGTTCTTTGCAAAAATTTTGCATCCAATGCAAGTTGTGATTCAAAGAGGATGCTTTGATGAT
>Ga0114960_10002514_pt1 | contig 14224 bp, 14 predicted proteins | sample C_130625_MF_Meta_FD_92637 | JGI IMG/M metagenome (GOLD analysis project Ga0114960, IMG submission 92637) | Freshwater microbial communities from Lake Croche, Canada to study carbon cycling - C_130625_MF_MetaG | ecosystem: Environmental > Aquatic > Freshwater > Lake | place: Lake Croche, Canada... | reverse complement strand
TTGTTACTAAATCAATCATGACCAAACCGCGCGCGGGTCGAGCGACTCCGCGTATGGCAGAGACCCCAAGTGGAATGCTTAATTCAATTGGGTTACAAGGTCCGGGTATCGATGCATTCTTGGCTAACGATTTGGCGTGGTTAGTCGAGCAGAAAGCACGCATCATCGTTTCTATTGCTGGCGAAACAGCTGAAGAGTTTGCATCTTTGGCCCGCCGATTGCGAGGGGTCGCGGGAATATCAGCTCTAGAAGTAAATATTTCATGTCCAAATGTGGATAATCGCGGCATGGTTTTTGCTTGTCATCTCGAATCAGCACAGACCGTAATCGAAGGCGTACGTCGAACTATTGGGGGAGATCTGCCAATCGTCGCGAAACTTTCACCCGATGTAACAGATATTGTGTCGATTGCTCGAGGTGTTGTTGACGCAGGGGCTGACGGGCTAGCGTTGATTAATACTGTTTTGGGGATGGTCATCAATCCAAATACCATGCGACCTCATTTAGGTGGGCGTACTGGCGGTTTATCTGGACCAGCAGTCAGGCCAATAGCGGTACGTGCCATTTATCAAGTCCATGAAGCGTTACCAAAAGTTCCAATTTTAGGAATGGGTGGAGTTTCCTCTGGTGCAGATGCGTTTGAGTTGATTCTGGCTGGCGCAAGTGGTGTTTCTGTAGGAACCGCATCATTCGGAAATCCAACTGCAATCATGAAAATCCAAAACGAGCTTCGGCAGATACTTACCGAAAAAGGCTTTTCGTCAGTTCGCGAGGCAGTTGGTTTTGCTCATCGACCAGAAAGTAGTGTTCGATGAAAGCGCCAATCATTTTGGCAACCGACACCTCAGATTTAGAGGTTGCCAAAAAGTGGGCAACGCTAGTAGCGCCGCACATAACTGGCATTAAGTTGGGTTTGGAATTCTTTTTGAACTTTGGCGCTGATGGCGTCCGTGCAGTGTGCGCAGATCATGAGTTAGATCTTTTTCTAGATCTCAAATTGCATGACATTCCAAATACTGTTGGCCAAGCAGCTGCGGCAGTTGCCAGTTTGAGGCCAAGGTTTTTAACAGTTCACGCATCAGGTGGAAAGACGATGATTGCGTCGGCTGCGAAAGAGTTGCCATTTACTGAGGTAACAGCGGTGACTATTCTGACAAGTTTAGGTGAATCAGATTTAACGCAAATTGGTTATCGCGATAACGCACTAGAGAGCGCAGTTGGTTTGGCTAAGTTAGCTATTTCTGCCGGCGCTAAAGCAATCGTCTGTTCACCGATGGAGGTTGCTGCGATTCGAGCCACTATCGGTAATCAACCAGCAATCATTACTCCTGGTGTTCGTCCGATTGATGCGAGCGCACCTGCTGATGATCAAGTTCGAACTATGACTCCGTTAGCCGCAATCGAAACTGGTGCAAGTTACGTGGTAATTGGTCGACCGATTACGCGATTCTGGAGTCAAGGTGAGGCAGCGTTTAGCTCGAACTTGGCACAGATTTGTGAACCGCTCTTAGCCCGATAGATTTAGCCCATGCAACCACCGCAACTCTCGCCAGAAGATCGCGCGCGGGCTTTAGCAAAGGCGGCTGCCTCTAGAAAGCGACGTGCTGAAGTCAAAGCGCAGATTAAGAGCGGTAAGTATTCATTAAGTCAGGTTTTTGAGTTAAGTAAGAGCGATGAGGCAGTTGCAAAAATGCGAGTATTCGAACTTTTGGAGTCAATTTCTGGAGTCGGAAAAGTGAGAGCTCGTTCGGTGATGGAACGTTTAAGTATCTCTCCCACACGTCGTATTCAAGGTTTAGGTGCCAAGCAACTACCAGCACTTCTCACCGAATTCGCCGGCCCGAGTTTGATTGTACGTGGAAAATTGCTTGTTCTATCTGGGCCAGGTGGAGTTGGAAAAAGCACAGTTGCTAAAGAACTGCGCAAAGAGGCGAACTTCTACGTTTCGGTAAGTGCTACAACAAGAGCGCCAAGACATAACGAACATGATGGAGTTGATTATTTTTTTATTACGGATGCCGAGTTCGAAGAACGCAAAATGGCTGGCGATTTTCTGGAATGGGCAGAGTTCGCAGGAGCGAAATACGCAACACCAAAAGCACAAGTCGAGGACTATCTGGCAAAAGGAAAGAACGTACTTCTAGAGATCGACATTGCTGGCGCCGAACAGGTTAGAAAAGTTAGCGCCGAAGCTATTCTGGTATTTCTAGAGCCACCATCATGGGAGGAGCTAGTCACGCGACTTGAAGCTCGCGGTACCGATTCGGCTGAAAGAAGAGCGCATCGTCTGGAACTGGCTCAAGAGGAACTCGCACATGCTCCGAATTTTGACCACCGCATCGTCAATCACTCGGTAACCCAGGTTCTAAACGAACTGGTATCCTTGGCCTCTTGATTCAAACCAGATCACTTTTAGCCCTTTGAATTACCGCTTGCTACTGGAGGACACATGGACGGCATTACAAATCCACCTATCGACGAACTTCTCGACAAGGCCGGCTCTAAGTACAGCCTGGTTCTCTACGCAGCAAAGCGTGCGCGTCAGATCAATGCGTATTACTCACAACTTGGCGAAGGTCTTCTTGAATATGTTGGCCCGCTAGTCGAGACCCACGTTCACGAGAAGCCGCTTTCAATCGCACTTCGTGAAATCAATGAAGGTCTATTAACTATCGAGAATCTCGAGCCAACTGCTTAATTTTTGCCAGTAGGCGAGGTGGTAGGAATGCCAAAACGAATTAGTAAAGTGATTCTTGGCGTTGGTGGCGGTATCGCTGCCTACAAGTCGTGTGATCTGTTACGTCGAATGCAAGAGCGTAATTACGATGTTACCGTCGTTCCAACTCCATCAGCACTAAACTTTGTTGGAGCAGCTACTTGGGAAGCGCTATCTGGGAAAAAAATTACTACCCAAGTTTGGGAATCAGTCGATGAAGTCCGCCATGTGAAACTTGCCGCTGAAAATGATTTGGTGCTGATTGCGCCTGCTACCGCTGACTTAATTGCGCGCATCGCTATGGGCCGTGCCGATGATTTATTAACAAACTTAGTCCTAGCGAGTAGTGCGAATAAAATTTTAATCCCTGCGATGCATCCGAACATGTGGAATAACGCCGCAACAGTTGCCAATATCGCACTTTTGCAAGAACGTGGTTTCCACATCATGCGACCAGCGACTGGTCGCCTCACTGGATCAGATTCTGGAGTCGGACGCCTTCCGGATACTTCCGAAATCCTCTCTTATCTTGCTGGCGTAATTGGCGCCACTCAAGACTTACTTGGCAAAAGAGTTTTAGTCACGGCAGGTGGCACACGCGAGCCAATTGATCCAATCAGATACATTGGAAATAACTCGTCCGGCAAACAAGGCTATGCAATTGCACAAGTTGCTCTAGACCGCGGCGCAGAGGTTACGATTTTGAGTGCCAATGTGCATCTTCCGGATCCCATTGGAGCCACGATAGTTCGAGTTGAAAGTACGAAGGACTTGGAAATCGAGCTTGAACGCCACTTTGATAATTCTGATTTGCTAGTAATGGCAGCCGCAGTAGCAGATGCCAGACCATCGCAGGTAGGTAGTGAGAAGTTAAAAAAGGATTCGTATCGCGAAATCTCTTTAGTAGAAAATCCAGACCTCTTGGCCCAAATATCAAAGCGTAAGCAAGGCCAAATCATCGTTGGTTTTGCTGCCGAAACCTCATTTAATCTCGCTGAAGCTAATCGCAAACTGGTTGCCAAAGGACTCGATCTGATCTATCTGAATGATGTATCTACCGGAGAAATATTTGGTACTGACTCAACTCAAGGTGTTTTCATAACAAAAGAGGGCAAAGAGATACCAGTTAGTAAGAGTAATAAGGCGACATTGGCTGGCCAATTGCTGGATCTAGTCGTTGATAAGTTAAATTAAGCCAATGTCAAAGCGCTTATTTACTTCTGAATCAGTCACTGAAGGTCATCCAGATAAGATCGCAGATCAAATCTCTGATGCGATTCTCGACTCCTTACTAAGCCAAGATTCTAAATCGCGTGTTGCAGTAGAAACATTGATCACAACTGGACAGGTGCATGTCGCCGGTGAAGTTACAACTAATGGATACGCCGATGTCATGAGCATCGTGCGCGACACCGTCTTAGATATCGGTTATGACTCATCAGATAAAGGTTTCGACGGAAACTCTTGCGGAGTTTCTCTCTCAATCGGCCAGCAATCACAAGACATCGCGCAAGGTGTCGATGATGCTTATGAGAAGCGATTAGATTCTTCGGTTGATCCGCTTGATCTTCAAGGTGCTGGCGATCAAGGTTTAATGTTCGGTTATGCCTGCGAGGACACTAAGGAACTGATGCCATTGCCGATTTCACTGGCGCACAAGCTGGCCCAACGTTTATCGGCGGTACGTAAGTCAGGCGAATTAAATTATTTGCGGCCAGATGGAAAAACTCAAGTAACAATCGAATATGACGGCGATCAGGCGATAGCTATCAATACGATTGTTATCTCGTCTCAACACAGCGCTGATGTTGATGTGGCCAATAAACTGACTCCTGAAATCATCGAGCTAGTAATCAATCCAGTTCTGGCTGATGTTGATTTACCTAAAACCGATCTGCGCACATTGATCAATCCAACTGGCCGCTTTGTGATCGGTGGCCCAATGGGAGATGCCGGCCTGACCGGTCGCAAGATTATTGTTGACACTTATGGTGGCATGGCTCGTCACGGTGGTGGCGCATTCAGCGGCAAGGATCCGTCAAAAGTGGACCGCTCTGCCGCCTATGCGATGCGTTGGGTAGCAAAGAATATTGTGGCCGCTGGCCTTTCCTCACGCTGCGAAGTCCAAGTGGCATATGCGATCGGTAAAGCTCAGCCGGTTGGTCTTTTTATTGAAACCTTTGGTACCGAAAAAGTTCCAGTATCTAGAATTCAGGCGGCAGTCATGTCGGTATTTGATTTGCGCCCCGCGGCGATAATTCGCGACCTCGATCTATTACGTCCTATTTATTCACTAACTAGCGCCTATGGACATTTTGGGCGCGAACTAGCTGAGTTCACTTGGGAAAAAACTGATCGCGCTGCTGCTCTTCAAGCCGCAATCAAGTAAAGCCCTAGTAAGACATTCATCTCATAGACTTGAGTTCATGCTGCGACCGTTAAAACTGAAAATGCAACGGGCTTCGCAGCCGGCTGGGCCAGCAGCCAATGATTTACCGGTCGCATCAGTTTGGGTCGACAGTGGAATCCCAACTTTGATCGATCCCTTTTCGTATTTAATTCCAGAGAAGCTTAGTTCGCAAATACAAATTGGTTCTCGTGTGCAAGTTCCCTTCAAAGATAAGCATCTTGAAGGAATCGTTATTGATCGAACCGCTTTGACCACAGATTCCAGGGAAATGAAATCCATTTATAAGTTATTGGGGGAGTATCCCGTTGCAAGTGCAGAGACGATTGAATTAATTTCACTGACGGCGAATTTTTGGGGCGGGTCGCCTTATGATGTAATTCGAAGCGCGATACCACCTCGTGTAGCAAGTGCCGAGAAGGGCCTGTCTGTCGCAGCGACGCCCGCGACTCCTAAATCAGAAGGTTTTGCGACGTTCCACTTATTGCCTCCAAAGATTGATCCGATTTCTGCCCTCTGTTCATTGATTTTATCTCCCAAATCTAGTGCGGTGAAGTTGATTATTGTCCCGACCGCTCGCGATCTACTTCGTTTAGCTAAATCGCTGACTGAGCTGAATATTGATTTCACTTCACTCGATTCAAATTTGACTCGAGCAGATCGATATCGCAATTACCTTTCGACTTCACTTGGCGCTGCCAATGTAGTCATCGGTATGCGCGGTGCTATTTTTGCCCCAATTCCGTGGCTTTCCGAGATTTATCTACATCAAGAGAATAGCGAGCATTACTACGAGCGACGAGCACCATATTGGAACACTCGTGAAGTTGCATGGATTCGCTCAAAACTTTCAAATTTGGATCTGCACTTTACTGGTTACGTTCCGAGCCTGGATGTGGCGATTGATATAGATAAAAAGGAGATTAGTTATCAAGCAATGCGTGAGAAAATCTCAGTTGTTGCGCAAGAAGGTAATAATGGTGAGTTAATCCCGAGCAAGATTTATCAACAAGTTCGCAAAGCAATCGCGACCGGCCCAGTTTTATTCTTAGTTCCGGCAAAAGGTTATGCAACCGCGATTAGTTGCGCTAAATGTCGTAATACCGCGATCTGTGAATGTGGTGGAAAGTTAAGTAAAAGTAGCGCCAAGAGCGAACCGACTTGTGTTCTGTGTAGCAAGATTTATCGAAATTGGAAATGCGGTTGGTGTGGCGAAGCTAGAGTTTTCCTAACCAGCCGTGGCATCGAACGTTTTGCCGAGGAGATTGGCAGATCTTTTCCCAATCAGGTGGTAATTCAATCAACGGCTAGTGATCCGCGGGATGCCGTTGGTAGTGACCCGGCATTAGTAATCTCAACCCCAGGTGTGGAACCAATAGCCGAGAATGGTTATGCAGCGGTAATCCTGTTGCAAGTGGATCGGTTCTTAAGTTCCAGTGCTTCAAATGGCGTCGAACGTGCTTACTCGAACTTCTTTGCGGCGGGTGCCTTGATAAGTGATAGGGGAGTGATCGCGTTGATAATTGATGACGGATCACTTATTACAAGTGCGCTCACAACCTGGAATCCAGCCACGATTTCAAAACGAGAGATTGAGCAACGCATCTCACTGCAACTTCCGCCGATATCTGGAGCCGTTCTAGTTTTGGCAGATTCGTCCGAACTCGTAAGACTTAAGAGCGCGTTGGAAAGTGCCAGAGAAGAAAATCGAGCTCCCAAAACGTTAAAAGTTTATGGTCCAACAACCGGCGAAGGGGCGAAGCTCACATTGTTAGTTGATGCAACCGAGCAGATTGAACTGGTTTCCCTGTTGCGCGAAATCAATAAACGTCGAGCCATCTCAAAGAAGCCGCTGCTGGGATATCGGGTAAATCCATACTCACTCGATTAGGGCCGCGCACTTGATAGGATTGCACCCATGTCGATTCAACCAATCCGTCTTTTCGGAGATCCTGTGCTGGTAACTCCAGCGGCGATCGTGGTCGACTTTGATAAAGAACTTCGAAACCTGGTAGCCGATTTAACCGAAACCATGCTCGAAGCACCAGGAGCTGGTTTAGCTGCACCTCAAATCGGAGTTTCACTACGCGTATTCGTGTGGGATGTTGATGACGAACTTGGCCATCTGATTAATCCAACACTTGATCTAAGTGATGAACTTCAGGATGGCGAAGAAGGTTGTCTGAGCTTTCCTGACTTACGTTACCCAACACCCCGTGCCATGCGCGTAGTTGCCAAGGGTTTTAATATGCATGGCGATCCAATCAGAGTCAAAGGTAGCGAACTCCTAGCACGAGCCATTCAGCACGAAACTGATCATTTAGATGGAATTGTGTTTATTGACCGTCTAACAACAGCTGACCGTAAGCTGGCAATGAAGGAGATTCGCGAATCAGAATGGTTTGGTTCTGCGATCGCCAACGGCACCTCACCAGAAATTAAAGTATCTCCACATTTCACTAACGGTTTAGGAAACTAGTGAAGATTGCGGTTGCCGCATCACCTGAGGTAGCTATTCCAACTTTGGAATACCTATTGGGCACCGAACATGAACTTGCGTTGATCATCTCGCGCCCTGATAGCCCGGTTGGAAGAGGTCGGGGACTAACACCGACAGCGGTTTCGTCCTGGGCCACTGACAACGATATTGAACTCTATTGTCCTAAAGAGGCTGCTGATTTTGATGATCGGCTGAAGAACTTTGATTTGGTAATCACGATTGGTTACGGTGTTTTGCTGCCCGAGTACATTTTGGTTCAACCTAAGCACGGTTTTATAAATTTGCATTTCTCGTTATTGCCAAAATTGCGCGGAGCCGCACCAGCTCAACGGGCGATCATCGAAGGTCTTACTGAAACCGGTATCACTGTTTTCCAACTCGATGCGGGCATGGATACCGGTCCGATCTATTTGCAAACAAAACATTCCATAAATCCGAATACCACAGCTGGTGAACTACTCAATGAGCTAGCCCAATTGGGTCCTAGTGCTATCGCAGAGACGCTTGATGCAATTGAAAACGGGATTCAACCGGTTGCTCAAGATCACTCACTTGCTACCAGTGCCGCCAAACTGACAAAGTCAGAGGCCCAAATCGATTGGTCAAAGAGCGCAGAAGAGATCGTGAATAAGATTTTGGGTTTCGCGCCTAACCCTGGGGCGAATGCAAAATTTCGGGGTGAGGTCTTGCGCATTACCAAAGCAAAAGTCAGCGAACAATCACTTTTGGTTGGACAAATCTCTCTATTCGGGGGCTCCGTGTTAGTCGGAACTTCCACTAGTTCGGTTGAACTGCTCGAGGTAACACCGGCTGGCAAGAAGCCAATGTCCGCAGCAGCGTGGGCTAATGGTTCTCGTTTTGTAGCACGGGAAATCATTGAATAAGCCGGTTCCGCGCACCTATAAACGCGCTAATCCGGATGCCGTGCGACTTCTAGTTTTCGATTTACTAACAGAGGTAAATCGCAGTGATGGTTACTCGAATCTACTCTTGCCACAAGCATTAACTGCGAGCAAGTTCGACGACCGAGATAAGGCTTTTGCCACTGAACTTCTTTACGGGACTTTGCGCATGCAGGGTCGCCATGATTGGATCTTGGCCCAGGTTTCTAATCGGCCTTGGGATCAAGTCGATCCTGGCGTCATAGATGTGGGACGAATGGCGCTACAACAGATTCACGAAATGCGGGTACCTGACCATGCAGCGGTTTCAGCTTCAGTGGACATCGCTCGCAAAAGATTGGGTGAAGCCCAGGGTTCTTTTCTAAACGCATTACTTCGCGCTGTTTTGAAGAAATCCTTAAACGAATGGTTAGCTCCTTTGAGTGAGATCAAGGATCCAATCGAGCGATTCGCAATTCAATATTCACATCCGCAATGGATCGTTTCGGCATATTTTGATTTACTAAAGAGCGAAACAGACGTCACTGCAGCTCTGATTGCCAATAATATTCCGGCGCAACCAACGCTAGTTTCTTGGCCAGGCCGATCTACCCAAAGTGAATTAATTGAACTTGGGGGAGTCGCAACTAAGTATTCGCCCTACGGAGTCCGTCTCTCTGGCTCGCCAGGTGCGATTCCGGCAATTAGAGATCGTCGCGCCGGTGTACAAGATGAAGGTTCACAATTAGTTGCGGAAATATTTTCGACAGTTTGTACAAGTGCCCATGACTGGCTTGATCTCTGTGCCGGTCCTGGTGGAAAAGCTGCACTTATCTCTAGTATCGCAGCTCTAGGTGACCACACCTTCACGGCCAATGAAATCTCGGCACCACGAGCAAACTTGGTCTCTCAGGTAGTTGAGTTCGGCCAAGTCATTGTTGGTGACGGTCGCGAAATTTTCAATACTGGCCGGACTTTTGATGCCATCTTGGCCGATGTGCCGTGCACTGGTTTGGGCGCGTTAAGACGGCGGCCCGAAGTCCGCTGGCGACGAACACTAACCGATCTTCGCAATCTGACCGATCTACAAATCGAACTTAGTGATGCCGCCATCTCGGTACTTAACCCAAATGGTTTCTTTGCCTATGTCACTTGTTCGCCACATTTAGCAGAAACAAAGTTCCAGGTTTCGGCAATCCTCAAGAAACATCCGGAATTGCAAAAAGTTGATCTACGGCCGTTCTTCCCAAATGGATTAGTAAGTGCAAACGACGATGGGTCGCTCTTGCTCTGGCCGCAACTACATAACACGGATGCAATGTTCATGACTATCTTTCAAAAATCGAGTTAGGCTTTGACCATGGTTCATCAGATTCGCATTACTCCAAGCATCCTGAACGCTGATTTTACAAACTTAGGTGCAGAGATACAGCGAATTTCGCTTACTTCAGATCTAGTACATCTTGATGTGATGGATGACATTTTTGTGCCAAACTTTACTTTTGATTTCGAGCACGCATCCGAGATCATCTCAGTCAGCAAGTTGCCAGTTGATGCTCACCTGATGGTTGCCGACGTAGATCTAATTGCGCCAAAGTATGCAGAAGCTGGATGCGCCAGTGTCACTATTCACGCAGAGGCTACATCTGATATCCGAAGTACTTTAAGGGCTATTCGCAGCAATGGTGCACGCGCCTCGTTGGCAATCAAACCTAAAACTTCTTTAGAGCCATATCTAGAATTTTTTGATGAACTTGATATGTTATTGATTATGACTGTCGAACCTGGTTTTGGTGGACAAAAATTTATGACTGATCAGTTGCCCAAAATCGCACAGGCGCGAAAGGAGATTGGCAGTAAAGCTATCTGGCTTCAAGTAGATGGTGGTATTTCCCTTGAAACGATCGAGTCCGCTGCCGCTGCAGGGGCTGACACATTTGTAGCTGGAAGTGCAGTATTTAGCAGTGCAGATCCTTCGCAAATGGTCTCTATCCTGCGGGAGAAGGCGCAATCTTCGGTAAGTTAGCGCATCGATTAATGGTGACTCACGATTGATAAACCTCAAGTAAACTCTGGCTATGAAGTCATTTGAATCCCTGTTTACTGAATTGGCTGAAAAAGTGGCAACTCAATCACCAGACTCGGCAACGGTTATTGCGGTCAATTCTGGCGTACATTCAATAGGCAAGAAAGTACTTGAAGAGGCGGGCGAGGTTTGGCTAGCTGCTGAGCACGAAGGCAACGAAGCACTTGCTGAAGAAATTAGTCAATTGCTTTATCACCTGCAAGTTCTCATGTTAGCGCGCCAAATTTCCGTTGCCGATGTTTATCGATACTTGTAGGAGTAACAAATGATTCGCATAGCTGTTCCGAATAAAGGTTCATTAGCCGATGCATCGATTGCTATCCTCAAAGAGGCGGGGTATCGACAACGAGTAGATTCCCGCGACTTAGTTTTGCTGGACCTCGAAAATGGCGTTGAGTTTTATTATTTGCGCCCCCGCGATATCGCAATTTATGTTGGTTCTGGGGAATTAGAAGCTGGAATAACCGGTCGTGATTTATTGATCGACTCAGGTGCTCCAGCAAAAGAAATTTTGAGTTTAGGTTTCGGCGGTTCGACCTTTAGATTTGCAGGTAGTGCCGATCGCGAATGGCAGATCAGTGACCTGTCTGGCAAACGTATCGCGACCGCATACCCTGGTTTGGTTGAATCACATTTGAGGCAATTGAAGATCTCGGCTGAAGTTGTACGTTTAGACGGCGCAGTAGAAAGCAGTGTAAGACTTGGTGTTGCCGATGTGATTGCTGATGTTGTTAGCACCGGCAACACATTACGGCAAGCAGGTCTAAAGATTTTTGGAGAGCCAATTCTTAATAGTGAAGCGATACTGATAAAGAATTCAAGTCAATCAGATGGTCTAGAAATCCTGATGCGTCGACTCCAAGGCGTAGTAACTGCTCGTCAGTATGTATTACTTGATTACGATATTCCAAAGAGTGCACTTGATCGAGCCTGCGAACTCACACCCGGACTAGAGTCACCAACTATTTCTCCGCTGCAAAAGACCGATTGGGTCGCGGTACGAGCAATGGTTCCTCGACAAGAAACAAACGCAGTTATGGATGACCTTTGGACCATTGGTGCTCGTGGAATTTTGGTAACCGATATCCACGCTTGCCGTTTATAACTTAAATATTTGCGGCTTCGACATCTTCGCGCGTTATGCCGAGTAAATAAAGCACTGAATCAAGATAAGGCGCAGTCAAAGAACTATCCGCTGCGGCACGTACTGCCGGTTTCGCATTAAATGCAATTCCCAGACCGGCGGCCGCAATCATGTCTAGGTCATTTGCGCCGTCGCCAATTGCAATTGTCTGTTCGAGAGTAACGCCAGTTTTTATGGCAAATTCCCGAAGCGCTTGGGCTTTAGCTGCTCGGTCGATGATCGGGGCGAGAACTTGGCCAGTTAATTTACCGTCAATAATTTCCAGGTTATTAGCGCGGTAATTAGTAATTCCTAATTCGGCTAGCAAAGGCTCAATTGCCGAAGAAAACCCACCCGAAACAACGGCAACTTCGTGACCCAATTTCTGTAGCGTTTTAACTAGAGTTCGAGCGCCAGGTGTTAATTTAATTTCATTGCGCACTTCGGTCAGAATTTCCGCTGAGGCTCCAGCTAACAATGCAACGCGTGCACGTAGGGAGCTTTCAAAATCCAATTCACCTGCCATTGCGGCATTGGTTATCTCAATGACTTCTTTCTCAACACCAACTTTGGCTGCGAGCAACTCAATTACTTCTTGCTGAATCAAAGTTGAGTCAACATCCATAACTACCAATTTTTTGGCCAATCTGGCTAGACCGCCAGGGGAGACCGCAATATCTATCCCTGCTTCACGTGCGACTAGTGCTAACGAGGTGCGTAGTTGATCAACGCCGGCTGCAGATACTTGAAATTCAACTGCTGTGACTGGATATGAGGCCGTGCGAAAAACTCGTTCAATATTTCCACCTTCCGCAGAGATTGCAGTGGCAATCTGGGCGATCGCACTCGGCAGCATCTTTTGAGACAATGCAACGACGTGAAGGAGTCCTTGCTTAGCTTGGATGGAACTACTTGTGGAATCTGAAAACAGGGTTGCGATATCTACATCTAGTTTGAGCGCACATTCGTTTAAGTCAGCTTCTATCGCGCTGCTATGTGCGGGGCTTAAACCGATCAGAACCGTCAGAATCAAGCGATCACTAATCACGACCTGTTCGATATCTAAAACCGTGATGGCAAAAGGTTCCAACGTGGCGAAGAGCGCTTGGGTGATACCGGGCGCATCAGTGCCAGTTAGAAGGATCAGGCCAGTGTGTTGCGCATCGCTGCTCATATGCGCAGATTACCGTGAAATCACGCTATCTTTTCGCTCTATGGCAAGCGATACCGTTCTAACTCTCGATGAAGTTACCGTTCGTCGAGGTACCTCAACTATCTTGGGGCCGCTCTCGCTGACCTTGCGTAATGGGCAACGTTGGGTGATTCTCGGTCCTAACGGCGCCGGTAAATCAACTCTTCTGCAATTGATTGCTACTCGTATTTTTCCTTCTTCAGGTTCTGCGCAAATTCTTGATAAAGCGATGGGCAAAGTTGATCTCTTTGAACTACGAACTCGAATTGGATTAGTTTCGGCAAATAGCACAACTGGTATCCCAGATGAAGAACTCGTGCGAGATGTCGTACTCACAGCAGCCTATGCAATCAGTGGTCGTTGGAATGAAAGTTATGACCTTTGGGATGAGTCCCGGGCGATAGCACTTCTGACAACTTTTGGAGTTCGTTCGCTCGGTGATCGTGCCTACGGAACCTTAAGCGAGGGAGAGCGCAAACGTGTGACGATCGCCCGTGCTTTGATGGTTGATCCGGAATTGATTTTGTTAGATGAACCAACTTCAGGTTTAGATTTACCAGGACGTGAAGATTTGCTTACCCGCTTTGCTACTTTCGCTAGTGACCCATCGTCACCCGCATCAATTATTGTCACTCACCATCTTGAAGAAATTCCGGTTGGCACGACACATGCACTTTTAATCAAGAACGGACAAATCGCGTATTCTGGTGAAATTGATGAAGTGCTTTCTACCGCTAATGTTTCTGAGGTATTTAACTATCCGCTAACGGTTTCCAAAGAAGGTGCTAGGTTCTTTGCTCGCGCGAATCGATGAGAGCTGGACACCTCTATTTGCGAAACAACAAGCGGCGCTAGCAGACATACAACGAGTTATTGCTTCACAACTAATCACTCCTAATCCAGAAAATGTGCTTCGGGTGTTTCAATACCCGATCAAGCATTATCGAGCAGTGATTTTAGGACAAGACCCTTATCCAACCCCGGGGTATGCAACTGGCTTAGCATTTAGCGTTAGCTCCAGTATTCAAACTCTTCCCGTCTCATTGAAGAATATTTTCTCTGAGTACGTGACAGATACCGGCTTTACCTATCCAAAAAATGGTGACTTAACGGATTGGGCCACGAACGGAGTTGCATTGTTGAATAGTTCGTTGACTTTAAATCTTGACGATAAATCAGAGCACTTAAAGATCGGATGGCAAGGTGTTACTGCAGCTGCTTTAGATGTGCTGGCTAATCGGGGTTGCGTGGCAATCCTCTGGGGGAGCCACGCTCAAAAAGCGGGAAAAGTGTTCCCCGATTCTCATCGAGTTGAATCT